>JACCDQ010885641.1_pt1 | contig 70351 bp, 65 predicted proteins | sample 7446031 | NCBI WGS metagenome assembly JACCDQ01 (sample SAMN15323442, study PRJNA562643) | freshwater metagenome | isolation source: river surface water | place: USA:Blue River Watershed | collected 2017-08-17
AAAAAGATTTTAGAAATGCTTAGAAATGGGAATGGAGTTAGAAGCATCTGCCGAGTACTTCAATGCTCACCCAATTTGGTTTACAAATGCAAGTTGGCATCTGAAGAGCTGCAGGCTGTCAAAGGTTTACCGGGTTTTTTATATTAAATCAGATGTAATATTAACCTTATACCATCTTAAGCCTGATAATACAGGTTTCCCAATAGCCCCGGTGAAGTAATCATTAACTGGCAGCCATGCTCAGGTCCCCGCGGGAGGTGGGTGGAGATGCTACGGGTATCCTCCCTCCCCCATAAAATTCTTATTTAATTGTATTAGGTCCTCAGAGCCATTTTTGACGGCCAATGGATTTTGAACTTAAACTTCAAACATTACTTTTCACTAATAAACCTTTAAAATATATTAAAGAGCCAAATCTCAATTAAAAAAATCCAGCAAAATTTCAGGAAATCGACGAATACTCTGGACATTTGCTATATGGATTTAACTAAAATAAATTTTCACCAACACCCCCAATGGGAGCTCATAGAATCGAGCCCAGACCGGTTAATCTTTAAATCGACACATATCGATGACGCGTTAGCTGCCATTGAAATTGAGGCAGAAGGAGATGCTGTATACGGATTAATCAAGAGCTCTGTCAATCGAACTGGGAGTAGGGTCATCGTCGGAAAAGGAATGCCATTGGAACTGTTCTTAATGTTAATTGTGGATGTGTTGGCGGAAGATATTTTTGTATATTATAAATATTAAAATTAGTTCATGATATAAATCGCCTTGTTGCTCGAATTATATTGTATATCATATACGATGCCCATATTCTTATTATTAAGTCTACAAGTATTAAGTAGCCAGAAAATGATGTTTCGATATTTCTTAATGGGTTAATATAGATAAAGAATTTTTCAAACGCCTCACAAAACCCTTCTGAAGTAGGATTATATAATGAAATGTGTAAAGGGATAAAACCACCGAGTAACAATGCTATCGAAAAGAAAACAAAATGTCCTAATAACAACCAAAAAAGCGGCTTGATAAAACTTTGCCCATAATCACTAAAAAAATAACTACCCTTAAGAATCAACTTATCCCAAAAAACATTTTCCCATGGCTTACCCCATTGTAGTGTTTTGTTGTGAAAATTAAGTTCCTCAGAATGAAATTTCATCTCTTGAATTTTGTCACTATGTTTAGCCATTGATATTTTAAGTTGCCTATAAGCCTCCTTAATATTTTTATATTCCCAAAGATTGTACAATCTTCCGCTAACTAACGCATCCTCAAACTCAGTGTATCCAGGACCATATTGTGCCCTAATATTATTACTCCACTCACATCCAATAAAAATCACATTGGTAATGAAACTATCAATAATTATAAGTTCCTTATAATGGGAAAAGCATACCCGATAGAATTCAGTATTGCTTAAGTTGCTATTAATAATTTGAAAATATTTATTATCGTTTTTTATATCTTTTGGGACTATTCCATTGAAATATAATTCACCTTCATTTTTAAAATTATGGAATGAAAAACTGTCACATTTCAGATTTTCAAAACGAATCTTTTTACCTTTATTGATGCCGATTAGTGACACCTCATTAAAACTTTGATTAAGTACTGAAATGTCGCCTGAATTTTCACTATCAACAAAAACCGTTAGTTTGTTAATGCAGTCGCCATATTGAAATTCTCCAATTGCAAGTTTTTCATACTTAGCATCGGAAATTGTTAATTTATTTATTCTATTCCCAGATATGCTTATTTTCGAAAAAGAACCTCCTTTAATAGATATGGATTGGGCCTCAATACCTTTAAAAATGACTTCTGTAAAAGTTCCACTGTTTATATAAAGTGAATCTTCGAATAAGCAATTTTCAAAACTCATGGAATTATTGCTTGTAATTCCACTAAAATAAACGGAATGTTTGGACCTGAAAATACATTTTGAAAATGTTAATGGCCTTTTTAAGTTTATTGAATTATCCAAAATAATATATTCATCTTCTATTAGATGGTTTTCAATTAATACTTTTTCTCTCCCATGTGAATAATTTATGTAATTAGGTGTAGGCTCTATAAGAATACTATAAAGTTCAGTTGCTGAAAGAATTTTTAAATTCGGATTTGCCGTTAAATTTCCCATAAGTATTACATTCAATTTGTAGGATTCTTTTTATACTTAAGATTAAACTTAATCTAAATCTTTCATTTTCAATTTACATGAAATAGTTCTCCTTGTAATCTAAAATAATTTGACTTACTGATTTCAACCGAGACCTATTAATAATTAAATTCATTTCGTTTAATCTATATAATATTGAAGTTTTAGAAACATTGAATAAATAAGAAAGTCTAATGATTATTTTATTAAAGTCATTAATATTTTGAAATTGGTCATCGATGAATAGTTCGCCTCGCTTTATACCTAAATTATCTTGGCATTTCCAAAGATGAGCCAAAACTTGTGCTTTGGGTAGAATCAATGAAACTGCAAAATAATTTGCTTGCCATTCAATCCATTGTCGAGGATTTTTTATATCGTTTTTTCCCGTCATAAAATTATATTCCGAATCCTCGAAAGAATCATAAAGTTTTTGGCTTAGACATAAGTTCTGATGTAGAGTGAAATGGCCGAATTCATGAGCAAGTATAAATAACATGCGATTAGAGTTATTTAAGGATGAATTTAAGCCAATTGAATTTTTTCTAAAGTCACATGAACCAAGGGGTAGTGATTTTTCAATTGTCCAAAAATCAATTTGAAACTCATTGATTAAATATTCTTTTAGCTTTTTAGTTGAAAGCGTATAAGCATCAGTTAGAATTTTAGGGTTTATTTTCTCTAATTCATTATTCGCTATAATTTCGATATCTTTTTTTGATAACTTATCAATTCCAAAATTAGCTTCATTATTGCTCAATATTTTTTCAAGCGAACTTATTATTAAGTTATCAACAACTTTCTCAATATCAGCTAATTGGGAATCGATAGAATTTTGGTCTAATGTAATTGTTAAATATGGTATAATCTGCGAATCAGGTTGTCTTGATTTTCGATGTAATATAATTTTGAAATCTTCACTTGAATCTCCCTGAATTACCATCATGCCTGTAGATTCAGCAAAATTTAGACCTCCTTCTTGAATTGGTGAATTCGAAATAAAAATCCCTTTAGCATTTACTCCAGCAACTTGCAAAATTTTACTATGGAAATCTTCTATTTTGTTTACGGGTACTCTCGTTTTATAATCTTTGCATTCGATTATGTAAAGTAAAGTATATCTTTTTGCTCCAGGAGGCCAAACTTCAATAGTTAAATCAAATTGTATATTCTTTTTGCGAAGCGTTGAATAATAACCCTTCTTCTGAAATATTTTTATATTCTCAGTCAAAAGACCAAGTTGTTTTTCCTCAAGTAACCTTTTTAGGATGTCAAGAGATTTTGATTCAAATTTATCTCCAATTTCTACTGTATTCAAAATAACGTTATGGGGGGCTATATTAAATTAACTATACTGTTTAAAAATCACTAAACTTAGAACATCAGAAAAAGGTAAGCGAACATTTGATGAATAGCCATATTAACCCAAATTGCTATTTAGATACACATCAATTTGAAATTATATCATTTTCATTATTATCTCCTCTTTTTCAAAATCGTACGTATAATTAATAATCGTACCGGCAATTATAAAGTGGATTGCCTGTTCAATAACATGTAATGGAGCAATAAACCACTCTCTTGGTGTATGCCTATTCCCTTTTTTATCGAAGACATCAATATTTAAACAGGCTCTTCCAAAGAACCCATGCACCAACTTCTCCAGTTTTTGAGGGTTCATATTATAACATTGATAAGCCATCACGACCTTAACGTCTGCCATCAAATACGTAGGTTCAATTGATGCATTTTTGATTCGTTCTTCGACTGAGGTCTTAGAGAATCCTATTTTAAACAGATTTCTAAGTTCTTTTATCTCTTCCTTTTCACTTTTAGACTTTAAAATGTAGATGTAGCCAGCAGCTTCATCATCTTCGTTAACATCATTGAATTTTTCTAAAAAATCAGAATTTACCTTATCTGAATTCTCAGAAACAACCTTTCCATTAATATATAATATTTTCTCAACGGACCTTTTCAACATATTTGATTCAGTACCATTTTCGAAAATACATCTTGTTCTTCCATCTTCTCGAACCCTGGTACCGTCAGCCTTATAGTGCTCCTTCTTTGTAATATCTATCTTTTCAACAAAGAATAAAATACCATTATGTACATAGTATGAACCGACACGAAGGTTACTCAATTTAAAATCGACCAGCTTTCTTTTACCATTTTTCAAATCATTTTGAACTTCTTTAAACTGAGGTTCATATTTCGAAAATTCCTTACATGGTCTTCTCTTTGCGACAAAATCTGTGTTCTCTCTATCCTTGAATTTAGTAACATGCTTCAAATCAAAAAGGCCGGTACCATCATCTCCAAGTATTCCCAAAGAATCATCATTGAATACATCTTCTATAGAATTTATCACTTTGGGTGTGTAATCCAATAAATCAAAAGTATCATGTGATTTTAGTGCTTCTTTCTTTTCAGGATTTTCCCTTATAGATTTCAACCTCGAATACAACATGTGCTCTTGAATGTCACCGCCTAATTCAGGTTCTCGCTTTTTTTGTTCGTAAAAGGTGTTAATTTCTTGAAATGATGCTACCAATCGCTCATCCTCATTTCGTACAGGATAGTTAGCGGGCTTTACTTTAAGTAAATCCAACGGGTCATTTTCAAATATTTCTTTTAATAACTTATCTCTATCCATTATTTGCTCGTCGCTTTTGTTCTTTCAAATAGATAATTGCTTCGGCCATTCTGATTTCTAATGGGTCAGATGAGGTTAGTTTAGGCTCTCTTTTATGAGTTTTTGCAAAGTCATTAATCTTTGGCCATAAGATAATAGCTTCTTCAGCTGTCATTTGAATTCTTGTAGCCGCAATTACATCTTGGATAACCCTTAAAACCTTGGTAGTGACATCTTTGGATAATATTTCGAACGCTTTTTGGAAAGGGTTTATCCGGTCAATCAAATCAATATCTAAATCATCAATATTTACAAATTGGCCAGCCATTCTGATAAATCTTTTATCACCGACTTCTTTAATTTCGCCCCCCTTAACTACAGAGTCAACAACTACATATTCTCTTACCTCTTCTCTTTCTTCATCAGTAAGGTCAGGGTATGTTACCTGTATAATTTTAGGTATTAACACCTTATTTATAACCTCAGGGTCAAGATTTCCTGAAATTGATTTTTGAATAGTTTCGTCTTGAAGAATTTTGGCCTTAAGGTCATTTAAATCAGACTCAACTATATCTTTTACGCGTTTGGTAGATGGAGATTTAAATCCTCTGATTTTAATTTCGCCAGGCTCAGCTTTATCTTCATCATTAATTTTAGTTTTAAACTTGAAATTTGGAGCCAAAACCTGTTCCATCAATAAAGAAGCTGTAATTGCTTTCAACATATTATTAACTGACAATCTAACCAAATCATCAGCTGCATCGGGTTGGGCAATCAAATTAGTAAACTGCGCATGAGATTTATTCTCGCTATCACGAGTACAACGACCTATAATTTGAATTATCTCAGTTAATGAACCCCTATATCCAACGGTAAGTGCGTGTTCGCAATATGGCCAATCGAAACCTTCCTTTGCCATACCTAATGCTATGATTAAATCCATATCATCAACAGACTTAATATCTCTTAAGTATTTCACAACCTTCTCTCTGATATTTGGATTATCATTTACAAGGTCTGCAACCTTTAGCATTTTACCGTCTGAGTTCCTTTTAACGTGAATTATACCTGTAATCTCATCCACTCTAATAACATCCCCAATGGCATCCAAAATAGTATCAACCTCTTGGTGTTTATCCTTTGTCGATTCACCTGAGTTAACATTCGGAATATGTAGAATTGTTTTCTTATCAGTATCCAATATCTCAAGAATTGCATTTGTATATCTACCTTGGTAAAAATGGTATCCGATGCCAAGCGATTTAAGATACTTGTATCCGTTTAACTGCTCATAATAATTGTATGTTACTTTGGTAAACTTGGCTTCATCTTCAGGTAATAGCACTGGTACACTATCTCCTCTGAAGTAGGACCCGGTCATCGCAACGATATGTGCATTTGACTTGAGCATTATACTTCTCAATAATTCTCCTAATCGGCTATCTGAGTCTGCTGAAACATGGTGAAATTCATCAATTGCGAGTAGAGTGTTATTAAATTTTGCCTCTTCTAATTCTTCAAATGCAAAACGAAGTGTTGCATGAGTACAAATCAAAATTTTCTCATTGTTATTCAAGAAATTCTTGAATGCCTGTACTTTACTTTTGCTTCCATCCATACCGGGTGTACAGAGGTTGTATATATCATTAGGTTCCCAATTAGCAAAGAAACCTGTTTCTTTAAGATTGGTAGATTGAAAGGAACCTCCAATAGATTTCTCCGGTACCGCTACGATAACCTTTTTCAATCCTTGGTGTACAAGTTTATCTAAAGCAATAAACATCAATGCACGCGACTTTCCCGACGCAGGTGGAGCCTTCAATAGAAGATATTGTGCATCTCTTGCCTGATATGCTTTCTCTTGCATTTCACGCATTCCATAAGCGTTGTTTTTCGAACTCTGTCCCGATTGGGAATAGGTTACATAAACTATATCAGGCATATTATTTCTTTTTCTTTTTAGGTTTGGATTCCTTTTCAAAAAGTGTTCCTCTTGATTTCTCTCCTTCAATCATTTGTTCATATAACTTGAAGAGATATTCTAATCGCTCCTCATCATTCTCAAAGGGTTTAGAACGGTAGCATTTATCAATGGCAAGGTCTAATTGATGATGTGCATCCTTAAGTTCATGTGGCATTTTCTCTGGGTCGTATAGCTGAGCCAGCGTCTTTTCAGAAAAATTTTCACGAACCCCTAACACTTTAAAAACATAATTTCTGATTTCATCTTTTTGACTTTCGGTTATTTTAGGAAATGGAAAGTTGTTGTAAACCACATCTTTTGAATATCTAAAATCTGTTTTAATCTTTCCCGCGACTGCCCTAACCCAACACATATGAATTTTGGAATGAATTAAACCAAATAAATAAGGCTCTTCTGTTGCTATAATTAAACAACTATCATGTGCTACAAACTCTGAACTAAAAAAACCCATGGGAATATACTCTCTATTTTCCGAGGAGTGCCTTGGTATTAAAATAAAATCTTTATCCTTTTGTTGTGTAATTTGAGCAAACAAATGAGGAGTCTCTGCGAGTTGTGGCCTAGAAGATGCCAATCTAATTTCATGAAGCTCATCAATTCTATTTTTAACTAATGGCATTGAATTAATTTCCTCATTATTTACTCCTTCAAGCCATAAACACCACCTTTCTCGGCCATTTAAGAATTCGTATGCAGAAATTATTTTTTTAAAATACTTAGAAGATTGCGGTTCTTTTAAGATGAAAATATCTTTTTCCTCTGATGTAAAAAGTAACTTACCACCATCTGCAGGCATGTTTCCAAAATTCATTTCAGGGATATCCGATAAAGGCTTCTGCCTTGATTCAATATAAATTGTGGAACCTTCAACCAAATATGGATTTATCGTAGACACTTGGGCCTTTATACCATTATTATACAAATATTTTACTGATGAAGATTTATTTTGTAAACCAATAATTATTACAATAACGGCAGCATTGCTTTTTGCATTGTTTGACCATTTAAAATCTTGGTGTGCAAATCCTATTTCAATTGAATTTTGCAAAACTATTTTCCACAACAGTGCAACCTGTTCTCCTTGGCAAATTGAATTTGTTGACACAAAAGCACACTTTGAATTAAAATCTTTGATATAAAGAGCACCTAAGTAAAACCAAGCTGATATATAATCTATACTCTTGTAGTTATTTCCGAAGATAAATTTCAAGTCGGCCTTTTGCACATCGTCTTGTCTTCTACTTCCTAAGTATGGGGGATTACCCATTAAATAAATTTCATCACTACTATTTTTGGGACAAACAGATTCCCAATTTATTCTACATGCATTTCCATGAACTATTTTCCCAGCCGATGTTAATGGTAGTGCAGGCTTACCAATACCAAATTCTTTAAAGAATACCTGATTCATTTGATGCTCTGCTAACCAAAGTGATAGTATTGCAACTTCATGAGCAAAATCATCCAACTCTATTCCATAAAACTGACTTAAACTAATATTTGAAAGAACCATTTCATTTAGTTCCTTGATAATTTTCATTTCAAGTTTTCTCAGTTCTTTGTAGGTAATAATTAGAAAATTTCCACTGCCACATGCAGGGTCAAAATATTTAGTATTCCATAATCTATTAAGTAAATACCGAAGTGCCTTAGAATTCCCCTTTGATGATTCAAATTCCTCATAGAATTCATTTAGAAACAATGGTTCAATAACTTTCATGATGTTAGGTACACTTGTATAATGCATCCCTAATCCACCACGATGTTCCGGCGTAATGACAGCCTGAATCATTGAACCGAATATATCAGGATTTATTGCGCTCCAATCAAGCTCCCCACTTTCAATTATTAATTGACGACTTTTTCTACTGAATTTCGGGAGGCCATGGAGATTTTTAAATAATCCACCATTCACATAAGGAAATGCATCAAGGTAAGCCGGTAAACTCCCTCTGTCACTTTTGGGAAGATTCATAATTTGAAATAACCTTTCAAAATGAGAATCTAAATCACTACCATCTTCTTGGGTATGATTGATGACACTATGTGTAAACTGGCTCTTTTCAAAGATATTAGTATCTTCTGCGAAGAAACAGAATAACAATCGAGTCAAGAAAACATTTAGGTCATGAACTTCGGTCTCTGTATTAGTTGCATTATTCTTTTTAATTTCATCATATAGTTTTCCCATTCTCTCCGCAGCCTTAACATCTGCGGGATTTTCGAACTGATGTTGAGCTTTTTCCATACCAGCAAGTGGTAAGAAAAAATCAAAATGCCTATCTAATTCAAGTAACGGTGTATCAAGAGAATCGCCTGTTTTTGTATCAATTGATAATAAGGTTTCAAAATCAGTGACAATGATGAACCTTGGAGAATGACTTGTAAACTTTGAGTCCTTTTTAATCGAATCGATTAAAAGATGAAGGTCAATTGAATTAGATATCTTAAAGTAAACTTTTTTCTTCCAAAGTACTTCACCTTCATTCTTTGATAAGTTTAATCCACCTTCTTGAAGTCTTTTTACCGTTGCTTTTGGAGTTCCAAAACAAGTTATAAAATCGTATATAAAAGATTCTTTATTTATTGATTTAACTAAATCTTCAACACTTTGACCTATTTGAGTAACATTCATTTCTTACAAGGACCGATATTTTAATCTTCAAAAATCATTAAAGTTAAAATTTACAAAATTTTAATCAGTTAATTGATATAATGTCTTCTGGCATACTCCTAATTAATCTATGTACCGGCTCCATACTATAGACTTTTGTCATTAAAATCCATTTATCATCTGAAATTTGTGAGATATAATCAACAGAAATTGGGTAATCATCCTTTAGCCACAACATTGCACGCATGGATAATTCCAATTTGATATCAAAAGATTTACCAGCACCATTAAATCCAAAAATATCTCTATCTACAACTACATGGAGTTGCTCACACTCAAACTTAGTATTCAATAATTCTACATTACCAATACGTTCCACTTTAAATGACTTAATAGTTTGTGACTCCAATTCAAATGCAGAAAATGAATCATAGTTATCAGAAAATGTAATGGGTTCTATCAATCTGTCAGATACGGTCTCAGAACTTGCAGATTGATATTTTATCAAAATAACCTGTTGTTTTAAATCAATTGATTCATTGATAATGGAAACAATCTTAGCGTGGTGATTCTCAACAATAAGACTTGAGAATTGATTTACCTCACCCATGTTATTTAATTTCAATCGAATGGATTTTACTAATGGGTTCTTATTGGAATTGGATGAAATGGACTGATTTATTAAATCAATTTCTTCCTTTGTAAAAGATGGAATCTTGTTGTCATCAATCCAATATTTGTTAGAGGAATCCTTTTGTATATTAAATCCTGCATCAGACAATAATTCTAAATATCGGTATGTCGACCGTTCTGATATTTCCAAAGAATTGGCTATTCTTTTAATCGATTTAATGGGTGCAGATTTTAACAAATTAATTAATCTGAAAATCCTGTATATTCTATTTTGGTTGAACATAAGTCTAATGTTAATTCTTAAATCTATTCATTTAATAACATTGGATGCAATATGTGAATGATGGATTCACACATTAATGACAAATATTTGACATATTATTTCAAAATATTTAGACAAATAAGGTCAAATGATAATTGGTGACTTTACATGGCAATGGAATTATAAAACTTGAACTTCAATCAAACATATTCCAACATGAAAAAATTATTACTATTGACAGGGTTGTTGATATCAACTTTAGGGTATTCTCAAAACCAAATACCATCACCATGTAATGATAGTCTCTATACCGTTTTGAAAACCAAAGCCATTGGTCAAATGACTGACCGTGAATTTGCCTATTTCAATCAGAAAGAAAAGGATTGTGCGGAGTTTAGGAAAGCACTGATGCAAGAAGAAGTTAAGGTGGAAACTCTTAATGTTACTAAGAAAACGGTTAATACCTATTGGACTATTGCTGGTATCGGATTTGTTCTATCGTTAATTCCTTTACTACTACTTTGATTTGTTAGATTTTAAGACCTTAAATCAAATTGGCAATACAATTTAACCACCAACATATATTTGATTAATCCGGTGCAATCCGGTGAGGTTTTATGACATAAAAAAGGAGTTGAAATATCTCAACTCCTTTATGAATACTAACCACAAATTGAAAACAGACACCTTCTGTTTTTATAAATTTCTGATTTTTATTTGATTTTTCAATTCTCTCAAATCACTTTATCAATTAACTTATAATTAGTTCAAAAATTAATTTTAATATAGTTATACCTCTTTTCTTAATTAATATTTTTTGCTAATTTATAAGATATTAGATTAGAGAAAATTATTTTGGGAGTTTCAGTAAAAAGTATAGAATTTTCAGGAATTTTATTTTTTGACAATTAAAATAAAAATTAAAGCAATTTATTCATGTATAGGAGGTTAGAACCAACAATTTTTCGGTCAACAAATCTTTCAGAGTTTTTGGGAGATATTTTCAAGAAAATACAATCTAAAATTGATGGAGAAACGGAAGATTATATATTGAATGTCAATGAATCTGAGTATGTAAATTATTTAACAAAAACTTTTAAAGTTGATTTTCCTGAAATACTTTTTGATAATGCTTATGTGGATAGTTATGAAGCTGATGTTTCAGCAAGTTATTTTCCTTCAACTTATTATGTAAGAAGTGGTGAGAAATACAAAAAAACCATCGTGCAATACTTTATTCCGGTTGCTGGAGATATTAATTTATTGAATTACAGACCGATATCTTCTTTCACAATAAGTGGTAGTGGACATTTTGTAATCAGGGGACAAAACTTGCTTACCGAATTCGTCTCTTTTTCTGAAAATGAAGATTTAAAAAGGTTAATTGAACGAGAAGTGAATGAAATTCATCCAAATCTCAGGGCACTAATCAAGGATTTTGAAGATTTTAATAATAATCTACAACATCAAATAAGTTCATCCTTTAATAGTAGGAAACAAAGGATTCTTAATAGTAAAAATCTTTTGGCTTCATTAGGAATTCCTTTAAAAAACAATGCAAATACTTCTACAACATTCAGTATTCCACAACCAAAATTAAGAGATAAAATAATAATTAAACCAAATGTGACAGAGACTGGGTTTACGCCAGAACCAACACTAGACTCGGAAAATTATAATAGAATTTTAAAATTAATAAATGATGTAGGTAAAAATTTTGAAAGAATGCCACGCATCTACAAAGGGAAAGGAGAAGAAGATTTAAGAGACCATATAATTTTAGTACTTGACCCAAATTTTGAACTTGGAGGAGTAAGTGGTGAAACATTTAATAAGTCAGGGAAGACTGATATTTTGATAAGGTATGACAGTTCAGTAGTTTTTGTCGCTGAGTGTAAATTTTGGAGTGGAGAAAAGGTGTATTTGAAAACTATCGACCAGCTACTTAATTACTTAACTTGGAGGGATACCAAGACATCAATAGTAATTTTTGTAAGAGAAAAGGAATTTTCTTCAATACTTGGTAAGATAAAATCAGCAACAGAAATACATAGTAATTATTTGGGATTTGTAAACATGTCGGAGGAAAACTGGTTTAATTTTAGGTTTCATTTGAATGGAGATAAGAATAGAGAAGTTAAACTAGCTGTACAGCTTTATCATCTTGCTTAATTTCAATTGAATCAGAATGTGTCCATAAATTTTACTTTTTTAACTTTTTTACACTAAAATGAATGGTATTCCACAACCATATTTAATAAGCGTAGAGCCAGAAACTAAAATTTGGAGATTTATGGATATCTCTAAATTTGAATCTTTAATTAAGACTGAGTCTTTATTTTTATGTAGGGCTGATAAATTTGAAGACACATTTGAGGGGTCAATTCCAATCAAGGAAGCAAAACATAGGTCTGATTTTATGACTAATGGTTTATTAGGGGATACTATAACAGCATTAAATCAAATTAAAGGAATTCAGAAACTACACAAAAAATTAAAAAAAGCCATTGTAATAAATTCATGGCATATTAATGATTTTGAGTCAGATGCAATGTGGAAATTGTATCAAACTGGCCAAAAAGGAGTTGCTATTGAATCGACTGTTGGAAAAATACTTAAAGGTATCAAAAAACCAAATGAAAATATTTCGATAAGTAAAGTTCGTTATATTGACTATGAAAATGATATTTGGTTTGATAAAGATGAATATCCATTTAGAGGATATAATATGATTACACCTTTCGTACACAAAAAGATTGAATTTAGGCATGAGCAAGAGTTCAGAATTTTTGAACAAATTGAAGGTGCTATATTACAAGATGACTATTGGGTTACTCAAGAAAATGAAAATGGTAAATTTATTAAGGTTGATTTAGAGGAGATAGTAGAAAATATTTATTTTCATCCCGATATTGATAAAGACATGAGGAGTAAAATAATTGTATTTTGTAAAAAATTTGGCAAATCAATTAATTTCAAAGTGTCACGTTTAGCCGGCCCTCCAATTTATTAATGGATAAAGAAATCAATTTTTATGACAAAGAATCCGCAAAGGCCAAAGACAAAATAGAATCTATTTTGGGACATAAAATATATGATTTAGATTTTCAAATAGCATTAGCGAAGAAATTAAATTTAAATGATAAAAAATGTCATTTAGTTTTTGAAACACGGCTCAATTCAGAGGAGATGATTAATCTATTGCAAGGTTTTCCTTGGCCGGAGCTTTTGAATATAATCGAAATTCAAGAGCCAATTATTCCAAGAAATATTCTATCGAGAATTGATGAAGAAATTATTAAGCATGATAATGAGATATGGTATATCTATAAAAATGATGCAGACCCATTCCCATCAAATCCTCATGCGCACAATTATAAAACTGATTTGAAGTTACATTTGGGGACAGGTGAATTGTATAAAAAAATAGAGTTATAGAAACGATTTCGAAAAAAGACTTGATAAAAATCAGAGATAAAATAAAGCACAATTCATTAGATAAATTGCCACTTCAAAGATGATTTTATAATTAAAATTTAATTTTGAAATGAAGAGATTAACTAAAAAATTGCTTGAAAAAAGCACTGATGCTTTTATAATGGCAATAGAAGTTTACAATAAGCCATCTATACAATATAGGATAGAAGGTTTTGCATTTTTTTTTGTTAATGCATGGGAGCTTTTATTAAAAGCCCAGATTTTAGAAACGACACGAAGTGAAAAAAATATTTATGAAAAGAAAGAAAAAAAGAAAGTAAAAAAATCTATATCATTAAGGGATTCTCTGAAAAAAACCTTTAAAGAAGATGACTTGACAAGAAAAAACATAGAAAGAATTGCTGAAATTAGGGATAGTGCAACTCATTTTATAGTAAGTGAATTGGAGCTTGTTTATTCAGGATTATTTCAAGCTGGTATTATAAACTATTTAGAGGTTCTTCAAGTTTGGTTTCATTGGGATTTAAAAAATAAGTTTACTCCAGGCATGCTCTCATTAGTTAGTGATTTGAAAAATATAAATCCTGCATTAATTCAAAAAAATTATGGAAAAGACTTTTTAGAATTTATTAAACAAGAATTCGAAAGAGCTGAAAGTGAAAAAAAAATGTATCCAGATAATAGATATACAATTCCTATTGAATATAAGTTAGTGTTAACTAAAAACGATAAAGAAGGAGATATTCGTTTAGCTTCTTCGACTACTTCTATTTCAGAATTTAATGGAATGTTAATCGAAGTCCCTAAAAACCCAAGTCTTACTCATCCTTTCCTATTTAGAGATATGTATTTTAAAATTTCGGAAGAAATTGAAATTCCAGAATTTAGTACTAGAAGCTTTACCGCTATCATTTGGCGTGAAAATGTAAAGAATAACAATAAATTATATTATCAACATCAAAAATCAAAAACTGGTTTTTACAGTGAACTTATAATTGATTTGATAAAAGACAAATTGAAATTAAATAATAACTATATAAATGAAACAAATGAAAAATATACAAGTTCACTCAAAAGAATTAAGTGATTTTACTTTTACAAATTCTAAAAGATTTGAATATTTCATTTTCTGAAGCAAACATATCCATTATATTATGGTGGTAGCAAAAAAGTTAGCAATACCATTTTATTTAAAACAATATCAATACAATTCAATAGTCAAAAAGTAAAAATAGATTAATCTGGTATGGTTTTGATACGATTAGAATATGATTTAATACTGTTCTTTGAAACCGTACGGACTACAAAAGCCACTCATTTGAGTGGCTTTTTTGTTATTGTATATAATCACCGAAAGGCTGTTTGTAATACCTTTTTCCAGTAGCCTGATATAAAGCATTTGCTAAAGCCCCAAATACAGGTGGGTAAGTTGGTTCTCCCATTCCAGTTGGCTTATAATCATTTTGAGCAAATTGTACAGAAATATTTTTGGGAGCTTCATTCATTCGAATCATTCGATAATTATCAAAATTTTTGCTAGAAGATACACCATTGTTAAATTCCATTTTACCAAATAAGGCCGTACCTATTCCATCTACAATGCCTCCTTCTGCCATGTTTTGAGCGGCATTAGGATTGATAACCAAACCACAATCAATTGATGAGTATACATGATTAACTACCGGTTGTCCGTCTTTTATTTCTAAATCTATCACATGGGCTGCATAAGAGTCGTGACAGAAATAAGCAGATACTCCCACTTTCTTTTTCTTCTTCAACTCATCCCAATTAGACTGCTTTCGAACCATCTCTAAAATATTGATGTATCGATCTGCCTCGTATTCATTATTTTTTCCTACAGGATTCGATTTTGCTTTTTGCAATAACTCTATACGATAATCAATTGGATCTTTTCCTACAAGCTCGGCTAATTCGTCTAAGAAGGATTGTTCTGCTGCTGCCATAAAGTTCGATCGCGGGGCTCTAAATGACCCAACGGTTATATTGGAATCTATGGTCCAATCCTCTGCCAAATAATTTTCTACAGCTCCTGCAGGGAAACGATTGGCATATAAAGGAGATTCAGGTACTCCACCCGTTTTAAGATGAAGCCCAATTAAATTATTATTTGCATCTAAGGCTGCTTTGTAGGTTGCCAAATAAGTGGAACGATATATTCCTGAAGTCATATCATCTTCGCGCTTGTAAATTAATTTCACGGGCAATTTCATTCGCTGCGAAATTAAAGCTGCTTCAATCAACCAATGTGCATAGGATCTTCTACCAAATCCACCTCCCAAACGAGTCATTTTAATATCAATGGCTTCTAGAGGTAAGCCTAATCTTTTGGATAAAGCCATCTCTGTCATTTCTGGTTTTTGTAGTGGTCCAGCTAACTCTGCCTTATTATCTTTTACATCTGCAAAGAAATTCATTGGTTCCATACAATTATGAGCTAAATGTGGCCCATAATAGGATCGCTCCAATATCCTGCTTGCATTTTTGAAGGCCAAATCTATATCTCCATCTTTTCTTCTAATGATGCCAGGCTTCTTCATCCGTTCTTCCATTAGTTGTTGATGATTGGAAGTATTTTCAAATCCAGCAGGGATGGTTTCTACAACCTTTCTACCAAGCATATCTCGATTCTGCTGAATCGTTGATATGGGTTCCCAGTTCACTTTAATCTTTTCCTTTGCTTTTATGACAGCCCATGTACTGGTTCCAACTACTGCTACTACTTCATTGAATGATGTGGTGTCAAAGAATGTTTTCTCGTAATCTTCCTGAAAGATTTTGATTGGGAATACTTCTTTGATTCCTTTAAGGTTTTTTGTGGAATTTGAATCTATCGATTTAAACTTTAATCCAAATGCAGGCGGATGAATAATCATGGCGATCAACATACCTGGTTTACCACTATCTATTCCAAACAGTGGTTTTCCAGTTACAATCTTTTGTAGATCTACGTTTGGAATGGATTGCCCAATAATCTTGAAGTCTTTTTTGTTTTTCAAATTTGGGTTTTTAGGAACTTCCACTAAAGCTGCCAAACTAGCCATTTCTCCATAGGTAGCAGATAATCTCTTTCCTTTGTGATAAATGACACCATTGGAAGTAGTAATTTCCTTCACATTTACATCCCATTTATTAGCTGCTGCTATACATAACATCTCACGTGCAGCGGCTCCAGCCATCCTGAGTGGTTGGTAACCTTGATGAATAGCTTGACTACCTCCAATAAATTGTCTAGTAAAATGTTTAGTGTCTAAATCAGCCTGTATCACCTCAACTTGCTTCCAATCTGCATCTAACTCCTCAGCAACAATCATTGGCATGGAAGTCTTTACCCCTTGTCCACCTTCTGGATTAGGGGACATGATTTGTATTTTATTGTTTGGTAAAATCTTGACAAATCCATTTAATTCTACAACAGCATTTTGGTCAATTACAGATTGTTGTACATATCCTGAAGCATTTGTAGCAATCCATGAAAAACCTATCATAAATCCTCCTCCTGAAAGAATAGAAGATTTTAAAAATGCACGTCTGTTTATTGCTGATTTCATTTGAGAATATTTTACTGTAAACGAAAAATACTTAAAATAATTACTTGTTCAAACCTTTGCTTTTAAGAAACGCCTCCATTAAGTCTGCAATTTGTAGATTGTTAAGATCAGAGAATGGAAAATGAGTATTTCCATAAATTCCAATGGTCGGCAAATGAATAACTTGCACATCACCCCCATACTTATTAACTGTATCTCTCCAAATTTTTGCCATCTCTAATCGAGCTCTCCAGCCATCTTGACCAGGATTATTGCTATACTCCTTAGGAATAAAGTCACCATAATAAATGATGATAGGAATTTTGGTTAGTTGCATGAAACTCTCTTTAGGGACAGGAAGGGCTTCTACTGGTCCTGATGAACTAGGGATTGGACTTGGCACTTCTCCTTCCGGAAAAACAAAACCACTGCCTGGTTCATAAGAAACAATGGCTTTGATATGTTTATTTCTCATCCCTGTGGCCCAACCAAAACCTCCTGAATGCGAGTGCGTGACCAAAATACCATCACCAATTTTATCAAAAAGCTTATCGTTAGCACTAACTACAACTTCACGATCAATTGGACCAAGGTTCGGAGTCATTTGTCGAAAATATTGATTTAAAGATTCTTCATCTTTCGGAAATTGAACACCTGGTAGAAACTCAGATCCATTTGCCACACGAAACGTACCTAACCACATTTGCTCATCAGGAATTGGATTTACAGTAGCAGGTGCTAAACTTCTTCCTGCATTTCCTCTACGAGGCTGGTCTATTAAATAAACACCATATCCTTTTCTTAGGAATATGTTATTAAAGCCTTCACGACCATCAGGTGTAGTTTCCCATGTCTTGGAAAATTGCCCAATACCATGCCAAAAAACCAGCGGAAGTTTCTTTGCTTTATCAGGTATTTGGTAGGTTATATATGCATGATCTCCATGAAAAGTTTGTCCTTCTGGAGTTCTTTTTATGGGATCGTATACTCCTTCGTTTTTAATAACACCACCACCAACTGCAAAGCTGCCTTGTTCTCTGATTTTTAAAAGGTTTTTAGGAATTGAACATGACGTAATTAGTATAGAAAAAAGAAATATGCTAAAAAGTAGTAGTTTTTTGAGTTTTCTTTTCATTTCAAAAAGGAATTAATGCATTAATTATTCATTGTTAATTTAAAAGGGTTCCTAACCTAGTTTCATCTACAAACTGCAATTATGTTGATGTGGTTTTTGGTGATAACAGTAAATTTAATGTTTAATTTGATGTGTATCACGCACGCTACTGAAAGTTAAATCCAACAGTTTCCAATCCTGACCATTTTTCTGGTAGACCTCCGTAACAGTGAATTCGGTTACAGCTACTTGTTCTCTTACAATAGCATCTAAAGTAATACGGTTCCAAACGATTGCTGTATTACCAAAAAGCTCAACTGCTGTGTCTTTTACCGTGGCTTTTTTGTACCAAATTCTTCCTGTTTTGATGATATCTAGTTCCTCATCCTTTTTCCAGGTTCCGCTCATATGGACAAATTTAGATTTAGCATCAAATAAAGCGTCTAATTTTGTGACATCTTTATCAGACATCCATTGCCATTTGTCATTGGAAAGTTTGATTAATACTTGTTCTTCATTGCTTTGTTGAGCTATCCCAAATTGAACGAAAAATAATGCAAATACGAAGGTTATGACTGTTGATTTCATATATTTTATGGATTTTTGATATTTAAATAATAGTTGATTGTACTTTATTAAATGCCTCTTGACTGAATAGTACCTCTTTTTTTCATTGCTTTCTCAATTACATCAAATCGAGCTTTGCGTGGATCTGGTTTAGCAATAATATTACCATCTAATTCTACATCTAACATATCTTGATTTTGTTTGTTATAAGCAGGCCAATTAGGCAATCCATTGCCGTTTGGATTACCCGTTTTTGCAAAATTAATCCAATATTGATTCATTTTTTGTGCCAGCTCATATTCAGCTTCAGTTGGTTTTGAAGGAGGGCCAAAACGTGGTGCATCCAATGTATTAAATACATACGAAACTTCAGAACCATGGCCTGCTCCAAACGGAGATCGTTGCTGATTAGCAGGTGACACATATCCAAATTGATACATAAAAGTAGGTGCTTTCTTTGAAAGAAATGCCATTGCTGTCATTCTTGCAGGTTCGCCCCAAACCCAATCCGTATTAAACTTGGTGATCACCTCATTGAATGATTTATTGTTTTCTGGATCATAAGCTTTTTGAGCTTCTAAAGCCAAATCACCAAAGGTGGCAAACAATTCTTCTTTTGTTTTTGCAATACTTACAAAGGGTCCTCCAATTTCTGCACTGCAATTTCCAATCATCAATGGAATATTAGGTTGTCTGCCTGCCATGTAGGCGCTTTCAGCTGTTTCAACAACTAATTTACCATCAAGAATTGGTCCTGAATAAGTCCTTGGACCATTGGGACCATCTGTCTCTTGTCCTCCATCTACAATATCTTCTGCTTTCAGTGCTCTTAGTTTTGATAATGCTTCTGAATCTGAACTTTCTATGCCCTTGGATTTAGCAAAATTAAGTCCAATAGTCTCGGCTGAAATAGTATATAAAACATCAGCATTTTCTCTATTTATAGGCCTTCCCGTTAAAACGCCATCTCTTCCGCCACCAGACTCACTTATTAGTTTGTGAAATAACCCTTTAGCAGATGGTATTGTCAGCAATGAATGAACGGAAACCCCTCCAGCAGAAAATCCAAATATGGTAACATTCTTTGGGTTGCCTCCAAATGCTTCAATGTTTCTTTGAATCCATTTTAATGCAGCGATTTGATCCATATACCCATAATTTCCTTTAGGTTCATTTGGATACTCCTTACTCAATGCTGGATGCGCGAAATAGCCTAAGCGTCCTAAACGATAGTTTATGGTTATCAAAATCACTCCTTCTTTAGCAAATGAATTACCAAAGTTCTGTGGGCTTGAACCACTACCACCAGTAAATCCTCCACCATGGATCCATACCATGACTGGGAGTTTAGACTTTTTGGTTGTATTTTCTGGTTTCCAAATGTTCAATGCCAAACAATCCTCTGAAGAATTAGCAGAAATCTTTTGTCTTCCTCCTGGTCCAAATCCAGCTTGGGCACAATCTTTACAAAATTTAGTTGCATCAAATTCACCTTGCCATGGTATTACGGGTTGAGGGGGTCTCCAACGATATTCTCCTATAGGTGAAGCGGCATAAGGTATACCCTTAAAAATTACAATACCATTTTCTAATGAACCTTTTACTTTTCCTGATTCAGTTTGAATTAATGAAGTTGTTTTTTCTTGGCCAATAACCACTGATGACGTGTAAATATTGATCAGTAGTGGGGCTAATGCAGAAAATATTTTCTTAAAATTAAGTTTCATAATTTATTTGTTTATTTTACATCACAAATTTCATTCGAATATTACAGCTAGTTATCATATAAATTACTGCATTATCTACCATTTTTACTTTTGCTTCTTTCTTTATCTAACTTTCAATCAATGAATTGTTTAAATTTGTTTGAAATCAAAAGCACATGGAGAAAATTTATCCAATAAATGATCTAGCAAAATATAATGCTGATAACAATCATCCAACACTTCATCCATTAGTTAGTGTTATTGATTATTCTAAAGCATCACTAAGACAGTGGGGAGAAGCAACAACTATTAAATTTCAGTATGGTTTATATTGTATTTTTCTTAAAGATGTCAAATGTGGAGATATAATATATGGCAGAGAATATTATGATTATCAAGCTGGCACTTTGGTTTTCTTTGCACCAGGACAAACTTCCATCATGGAAAATCCCAAAGAACCTTATCAACCAATGGGACATGGTTTAATATTCCATCCAGATTTGTTCAAAGGAAATCAATTAGCAAAACTGATTCAAGAATGTAATTTTTTTAGTTATAAAACGAATGAGGCTTTACATATTTCTGATGAAGAAAGGCAAACAGTGCTTACTTGTTTTAATAAAATATATAATGAACTTTCACGACCAATTGATAAATACTCAAAGAAGTTAATCAATGCAAATATTGAATTGCTGCTTAATTATTGTGAAAGATTTTACGATCGGCAGTTTATTTCTAGAGAGCATGTGAATAAGAGTGTAGTTGCTAAGTTTGAAGATCATCTAAATTCGTTCTTCAATACCAACCAAGCACAAACAATTGGATTACCTACTGTTGCCTATTTTGCTAATGAATTAAACTTATCAGCTAATTATTTTGGTGATCTTATCAAACGTGAAACTGGGTATTCTGTCAAGGAATTTATTCTTATGAAGCTTATTGATGAAGCTAAAGAAAGGATATTTGAAGCTGATAAAACAGTGAATGAAATCGCCTATGAATTAGGATTTAAATATCCACAACACTTTACTCGCTTGTTCAAACAAAAGGTTGGAATAACTCCTAAAGAATACAAACAAATATCCTACAAATGACTAAAGTAACATTAAATAATGGTATTGAAATGCCCATCTTAGGCTTTGGAGTATTTCAAATAGCAGACTTAAAGGAATGCGAAAAATGTGTAAATGAAGCAATTGAAGTAGGTTATCGATTGATCGACACAGCTGCAGCCTATTACAATGAAGAAGCTGTTGGATTGGCCATCAAAAGCTCAGGTATACCAAGAAAAGAGTTATTTATCACAACCAAACTTTGGATAAAAAGGAATGGGTATGATGAAACGATGTTTGCATTTGAAGATTCCTTAAAGAAGTTACAAATTGATTACCTAGATTTATATCTAATTCACCAACCATTTGGTGATGTTTATGGTGAGTGGAGAGCAATGGAAAAATTGTACAAGGATGGCCTAATAAGAGCAATTGGAGTAAGCAATTTTCATCCTGACCGATTAATTGACTTAATAAACTTCAATGAGATAAAACCAGCTATAAATCAAATTGAAACCAATCCATTTCAACAACAAATACTCAATCATGAGTTGTTATTAAATAATCAAGTTCAAACTCAGTCTTGGGCACCATTTGCTGAAGGTCGAAATGAAATGTTCCAAAATCAGTTACTCCAAACCATTGGATTAAAATATCAAAAATCTATTGCTCAGGTTATTCTTCGTTGGTTGGTTCAAAGAAATATTGTCGTTATACCAAAAACTATTCAAAAATCCAGAATGGAAGAAAATATTGATATATTTGATTTTACTTTATCTGAAGAGGATATGGAGAAAATCAAACAATTAGATGTAAATCAGAGTAGTTTTTTTGACCACCGTGATCCTGAAATTGTTAAATGGATGGGAACCTATAAAAGATAACGGGACATGTGATAATATGATGTTTTATTCAAAAGGTATACTACGTAAATAAAGTACTAAATCTTTTGCGACTTCTTTCATCAAAATCCAATAATCTGAATTTTTATTGACCAAAATTTCAATATCTCAACTCGTTTTATACTTGCCAATAAAATAATCTTTTCTAGAATCAGCAAGATTTGTTTTCTTGTGTTGTTTCTCTTGTTCTGACTTCTAAATCATTTAAAAATAATTTAAATTTTTCTGGAGTATCTAAAACTAAATTTGACAATAAATTCCGAGTACTCATGAATACGAATAGAACTTCATTATGGGGATTTTGGTTTGATCTGTAATTCTTACGTAAAATACTTATAAGTTGGTATTAAAAGTTTTTGAATAAATTTTTCATATGATTAGGGTATTAAAATGTTGAACATTTAAGTTTAATTATTACTACCTTCCCCGCTCTAACACCGTAGCTTCTTTTTTAATTTTTGATAAATAAGTTGTATCAATTCCCAAAAAGGTAGCTAATTGCTTTTGTGACAATCTTTTTAATAAAACTGGATTAAATTCTTCCAAATAAAGATATCTATCTAATGCATCCTTGGTTCTTAAAAAGACGCATATATTTTGTAAAATACATAAATAGGCTAATATTTCTTTTACTACCATGAGCCCAATGCTATTATTTAATTCTATTAATTTTAAAAGGGTTGATTTTTTCATCGTATATATAACACAATCTTCTAAAGCCTGAACGGCTTCATTATTAATTTCCCCTTTTAAAAAACTTTTGGGAATCAAAATAAAATCTCCTTCCATTGAAAACCAGTTTACATATTCTTTTTCACCTTCCATCGTAAATTTTCGTAATAAACCTTTTTCTACATAGGCAATTTCTTCTTCTACTATTCCAAATTGAAATAAATAATCCCCCTTTTTAAGTTTTTTTGTAAATGCATATTTTAATATTATATCTAATAGAAAAGTAAAGGAATCGCCTTTTAAACCTAGTGAGTTTAGGAGTCTTTCAGATAATTTCATTCTTGTAAGTTTATTTGCTAAAATATTACTATTTCAAAACAATTGTTGTAAAAAATATGTCTTTGAACAAAAAGTTGACAAATTAAAATTTATCGTATTCAAATATTTGTTTAGCTTCGAGTATGGATAAAAAAATACCTTTTTTCGAAAAAATAACTAATACCAGTTACCATAAGACTAAAAAGCCTAAGATAAATGTTTCTCCAATTCAGTTTTTTGTTAAATATATATTTTTACAAAAAAAATCTAAAGGAGAATTTTTATTAAGGGAAGGAGAAGTTTGTGATAAAATGTATTATTTTGAATCTGGATTAGTAAAAGTGTTTTCAACTAAAAATGATCATGAAATTGTCACTTGGTTTTCCAAGGAAGGCGAATTTCTTACTTTAGTCAATAGTTTCATGTATGAACAACCTTCACATGAAAGTATTGAAGTCATAGAGGATGTTAGTTATTACGCTATCCCCAAAAAAATGTATTATCAATTAATGGGCTTTAGTTCACAAATTACACTTTTTGCCATGTTTGAAATGCTGAATTCAGTTTGTGAATATCAAAACCAGACAATTGTGTTACGTACATTGAAAAGTCAGGATCGATATAAGTTTTTTTGTGAAAATTATCCAGACCTTGTAGAAAGAGTCAACCAAAAAGATATCGCGTCATTTATTGGCTTAGATATTACCTATTTATCAAAAGTTATTAACGAAAAAAAATAAATTTTTTCTACTTTAAAAAAACAAAAAAGGCTGATCTTAAAAAAATCAGCCTTTCTTTTCTGTGTTCTAAATTATATCATCAATCTTTTTCCCGAATAACCCGTTTGGTTATAATTGGTTAGGATTAGCACAAATTTAAAACGATATAACTTAGCAAAAATTGTGTTTTTGCAACTTTTTAAAAAAATATTAAAAACTGTCATGTGATTTAAATCACAACTTTCATTTTTATTTCATTTACCTTTGCCAAATAGTTGAATATTTAGTCATTTTACTAAGTGAAAAATAGTCGAATTTATTTTCAAATTGTCTTTATTTTCTATTCCTTTCAAACCATAGGGCAATTTGCTTATAAATCTCGTGCTGAGGATACTGCACTTATTACGCATTATTCAGATACAACTCAAAAAGAGTTAATGAAATTTCATGTGGGAGGTGAGATTAGGGAATATTTGCAAATCTATCAACATGTTAATTTCGGACAAATACCAGCAAGTTTTTCAGAACCCAATCCAACTCAACTTTGGCATCGTGTGTTACTTAACTCTTCTTTAAGCCTTTCAAAATCATTTCGCTTATTTGGACAATTAAATTCAACCATAAGATTCTTTAACCCTAATCCGATTGTCTCACAAGTTGATCAAAATACGCTATCGATTCATCAATTATTTTTGGAGACCAAACTTGCTAAAAACTCAATTCTACGATTAGGGAAATTGGAAAATTATTATGGGAATGACCGATTAATGGCTAATAGAGAGGGGCCTAATAATCGAAATACTTATGTTGGAGGCTTGTTTAGAGCCTATTTTTCAAAGTCATCTTTAGATGTTTTTTACTTGCATCCGATGATTCAAAAACCTGAGTTTTTGAATGATGAAGTTTCAGAAGAAAATATTTCTGGAGCCTATTTACAAAATTGGAAATTTAGTAAAAATCAATTTATAGATCTTTATGGAATGTATTTGCAGTCTAATTCAAGAGAATATATGTTCCACAAGGGATTGGAGAAAAGGCTGACATTGGGATTTAGACTTGTTAAGCCAGCAGGTCATTGGCAATATATATTTGAAAATGCATATCAAACAGGAACCTATAATGACTTAACAATTCGATCATTTATGTCGATTTGGGAATTGATTTATACACCCAATAATAAGTTTTTCCTTGCATTTAGTGGTACCTATGTGCCGGGTGATAAAAATCCAAATGATGGCTATTTAGGGACCTTTAATACCTTATTTGCTAAACCACCATTCGGACAAACCATAGCCTTAAATATCACGAATATGGTGAATTTTAGCCCCTATATTAAATACCAATTTCATCCCAAAAGTTTTTTTATTGTACGAACTTCTTTTGTAAATCGTGAAAGTGTTGCAGATGGTATTTATACACCTAATATGAGTCAACTTCGTCCGATTGCTGGAAAAGAAATACGTTCTTCACAAAAAAATGTAACGAATTTATATGTCATCGAATTGAATTTTTTTCCTAAAAAGTCCATACAAACTTTATTGGAATTTGGTTACTCACAAGCAGGTGACTACCTAAAAGAAACGGGTCCAGGAAAAGATGTTTTATATGTTGCTTGGCGAGGAGCCTACCGATTCTAGTAGATAGAAATTGGTGTTTTGTCGAAATTTGTGTGTTCCTCAAATACAATTTGATTTAAATTAATAGCTTTGTAATCTAAACAAATAACAAAATATGAAAAAAGTATTAATTGCTTCTTTAATGTTAGTTGCGACCTCATTTGCAGGCCTTGCACAAAAGTACTCAATTGATAAAGCGCACTCTAAGTTGGGTTTTTCGGTTGTCCACATGATGATTTCTGATGTAGAAGGATCATTTAAAATTACAGATGCTAGTTTGACTGCCTCTAAAGACGATTTTTCTGATGCGTCATTTAGTTTAACGGCAGATGTTAATTCGGTAAATACGGATAACGAGAGGAGAGATGGACATTTAAAAACGCCAGATTTTTTTGATGCAGCTAAATTCCCAACCATTTCTTTCAAAAGTAAATCGTTTACAAAAGTTGCTGATAGAAAATATAAATTAGTGGGTGATTTAACCATGCATGGTGTGACAAAAGCCATTTCTTTGGATGCTACTTTAAACGGAACAACAACGAATCGTCAGGGTAAAAAAGTTGCTGGATTTAAAGTTACAGGAACGTTAAACAGAAATGCTTTTGGTATTGGAGCAAGTATGCCAAGTGCAATGCTTAGCGAAGAAGTGGAATTAAAAGCATCTGGTGAGTTTATTCAAGATTAAGAAAAAATAAAAATTAAAAAGGGCGATAATTTCGCCCTTTTTTTATGCTTTTTTTCTAACAAAATACAAAAGAGTAAAACAGATTAGTCCGTTTATTATCAATTTAGAAAACCCAAATCCACCAAATAAGGTTTGTGCTTTAGCTTCAAGGATAAGGGTAATTATTGGAGATGCAATACAAATAAACGGTACATATTTGTCTTTTATTTCTGTTTTAGTAAATAAACCGAACGAAAATAAGCCTAGTAAAGGTCCGTAGGTATATCCCGCCAAATTGAATACAGCTGCAATTAGCTCTTGATTGTTGAAAAGGTGAAAAAGTCCGATTACTACAACAAATAATAAAGAGAATCCAAGATGAACATAATGTTTTATTTTTAATCGTTTTTCTTCTTTAAATTTTTCGATGGAAAGGAAATCGATACAAAAAGAAGTTGTTAAAGCAGTTAAAGCAGAATCTGAACTTGCATACGTTGCAGCGATAATCCCTAAAAGGAATGTTACCGCAGCTAATGTCCCAAATTGTCCGCCTAAGGCTAAACTTGGATATAAATTATCTGATTGAGTAGGAATAGTTAAACCCTTTGAACTTGAATATAAGTAGAGTAGAGCCCCTAAAGCTAGGAATAATAAATTGATAAGTACCAATACCCAATAGAACCAAAACATGTTTTTTTGGGCCTCTCCAATCGATTTACAAGTCAAATTCTTTTGCATTAAATCTTGGTCTAAGCCTGTCATAACTATTGCAATAAAAATACCTGCCATGAAATCTTTACCAAAAAAATGTGGGGAGTCGATATCCCATTCAAACATTTTACCATATTTCGATTGGCTAATCGTTTGAATCATTTCTCCAACACTGAAATTCATTTGTTGCATCACTAACCAAATGGTTATAAATAGAGCAACTAGTAAAAAAACAGTTTGTAGGGTATCTGTATAAATAATGGTTTTGACGCCACCTTTATGGGTATAAATCCAAATAAGTAAAATGGAAACAAAAACAGTAATGATAAATGGAACACCAATAGGTTTGAAAATAGCCAAATGCAATACATTTACTGCTAAAAATAAGCGAGCTGCTGAACCTATTGTTCTAGAAAGTAAAAAAAATGCTGAACCCGTTTTATAGGACCAAAATCCAAAGCGTTTTTCTAAATAGCCATAAATGGAAATTAAATTCATTTTGTAATAGAGTGGCATTAAAACGGCAGCAATGGTTAGGTAACCAATTGAATGACCTAAAATAATTTGAAAATAAGTAAAAGCCGTTTTGCCTACAGCCCCAGGAACAGAAATGAAAGTCAAGCCTGAAATAGAAGTACCTATCATCCCAAATGCCACTAACCACCACGGCGATTGCCTATTTGCTGTAAAAAAGGAGTTAGTGTCGGCATCTTTAGAAGTAAAATGAGAGATGGCAATTAAAACACCAAAATAGATGATTAAAATACTAATAGCTAATTGTACAGACATAGAGTAATAAATAGATTTATTTTTTAAATTTGCTATAGGCAAATTTTCAATTTCAAAAATATGCAATTCTTAGTGAATTCTTTTTCTAATCATTCGTTTTCTTTTTCTAATCAAGAACAAAGACAGGAGGAAACAGAGGTATTGGTGGAGGAGGAATTATTGGCCTCTCATCAATTAATTGTTTATAATGATGAAATAAATACCTTTGAATATGTAATTATTACCTTAATGGAGGTTTGCGAGCATACTGCAGAGCAAGCTGAACAATGTACGCTTCAAATACATTTTAGAGGAAAATGTGGAGTTAAATCTGGTTCATTTGAAGAATTAATAGAAATGAGAAACGAAATTTGTCGAAGAGGAATCTCCGCTGAAATTGAATAAGGAATGAATCAACATCAATACCCTTCTAAACTTATTGAACAAGCCGTTGAGGAAATTTCTAAATTGCCTGGAATAGGAAAAAAATCAGCCCTTCGATTGGCTTTGCATTTATTAAAAAGACCTGAGATTCAATCGGTTCAATTGGCATCTTCATTAGTGAAACTTCGTACGGAAACTCGTTTCTGTAAAAATTGTCATATGATTTCTGATGATGAAGAGTGTGGGATTTGTTCGAGTCATAAGCGTGACGAAAAACTTATTTGTGTGGTGGAAGATGCAAAGGATGTATTAGCAATTGAAAATACGGGTCAATTTAATGGATTATATCATGTTCTTGGAGGAATTATTTCACCAATGAGTGGTATTTCTCCTACGGATTTAACGATTGATTCCTTATTGAAAAGGGTGGAAAATCATCAAATTGAAGAAATAATTTTGGGTTTAAGTCCAACCATGGAAGGAGATACCACGGCCTTTTATTTGACAAAAAAACTAAAGGAATTTCCAGTTAAAATATCTACTATCGCTCGAGGTATTCCAATTGGTGGAGATTTAGAATATACAGATGAAATTACCTTGGGTAGAAGTATTGTGTCGCGCGTCACTTATGAATAATAAAAATATGAAACGATCTGGATTTTTACGTAAAACAATTGGTTTGATTGGAGTAAGTGCTCTACTTCCCAAATCAATGCATGCTAATAACTTGGATGTGATGGTAATGGAGAATGCTCCTTTTGCTTTACCAAGTTTATCGTTTGATTATAAGGCCTTAGAGCCTTATATAGATGCCATGACGATGGAAATTCATCATAGTCGCCACCATAAGGCGTATGTTGATAACCTTAATAAAGCAGTTTCTGGTACTGAATTAGCAACTAAAAGCCTGGATGAGTTATTGGCAAATTGTAGTAAAATGCCAGTAGCTGTTAGAAATAATGGGGGTGGACATTGGAACCATAGCTTTTTTTGGAAAGTAATAGCACCATCAACTAATTCAAAACCATCAAAAAATTTAGAATCGCAAATTGTAAAGGATTTTGGCTCATTAGAAAACTTAAAAACGGAATTCAATAAGGCTGCGAGTACTCGATTTGGTTCAGGATGGGCATGGTTAGTACTCAAAGATGGAAAATTAAGTATTGGTTCTACTGCCAATCAAGATAATCCTTTAATGGATCTCTCAGATGTAAAAGGAAAGCCAATCTTGGCTTTAGATGTTTGGGAACATGCCTATTATTTAAAATATCAGAATAAGCGAGTGGATTACATAAATGCCTTTTGGAGCCTTATTAATTGGGATTTCGTTTCATCACAATTTTCAAACTAATTTATTATGCAATTATTAGAAGAAATTCCTTCTCTAGATTTAAGTGACTTTACCTCATCAGATGCTGAAAAAAAAGCAAAATTTGTTCAAGATTTAGGCGCAGCATACAATAATATCGGATTTGTTGCCATAAAAGGTCATGGATTGACAGATGATTTTACAAAAAAATTATATCAAACAGTTGAACAATTTTTTCAATCAGATGATGCCTTAAAACAGCAATATGAAATTCCTGGAATTGCAGGTCAGCGAGGCTATGTGGGGAAAGGAAAAGAAACGGCAAAAGGATTTAAAGTGCCTGATTTAAAAGAGTTTTATCACGTTGGTCAGGTGCATCAAAATGATGGCGATTCGGTATGGGCCGAATATCCAAAGAATGTATTCCCAGCTGAATTTCCTGATTTTGAAAAGTTTACAGTTGAAGCCTATCAAACCTTAGAAAAAGCAGGAAAGACTCTTTTAAGAGCCATTGCACTGTATTTAAATTTACCTGAGGATTATTTTGAAGATAAGGTAAAACATGGAAATTCAATTTTAAGAGCTATTCATTATTTCCCAATTCAAAATCCTGATGCCCTACCAGAAGGAGCTGTTCGAGCAGCTGCCCATGGTGATATCAATTTGATAACCCTACTTATGGGGGCTTCTGCCGAAGGATTAGAAGTTTTGAGAGCAGATGGTAAATGGATACCTATTACAGCTTTACCAGATCAAGTAGTAGTGAATGTTGGAGATATGCTCGATCGTTTGACTAATCATAAATTGAAGTCTACCATACATCGTGTGGTAAATCCACCAAGAGAAAAAATGGGAACCTCTCGGTATTCTATTCCTTTTTTCATGCACCCTCGCTCAGAAATGGACCTAACTAGTCTTGAATCGTGTATTTCAGATGAATTTCCTAAGATTTATACTGACATGACTGCTGGAGACTTTTTAGAAGAACGCCTCATCGAATTAGGTTTAAAGAAAAAATAAAATGTTTAAATGGCCAAAACAAAACATATCGACTTTCTTTTAGATGTCTTGGTTTTGGCCTTTACCTCTTTTGGTGGGCCTCAAGTACATTATGCCTTATTTATAAAAAAGTTAGTGAATGATAAAAAATATCTTTCAGAAGAAGATTTTTTAGAAATTCAGGCGCTTTGTTCTATTTTACCAGGGCCAACCTCTACGCAAACAATTACTGCTATTGGGTTTAAAAAGGGAGGTCCTTTGTTGGCTTATTTAACCTTAATTGTTTGGATTACCCCTGCTGTATTTATTATGACCATTGCAGCTTATGGGATGACTTATTTAAAGAATAAATCTATTTTAGATTACGTTTTACCAGTTGGTATAGGCTTAATTATTCAAGCCGGTTTTCAAATGATGCAAAAGGTTATTAAAGGTTGGCTTTATTACCTTTTAATGGTTGTAACTTTATTTATTGGTATCTACTTCCAAAGTCCATATATTTTTCCCTTGACAATCCTGCTTGGTGGATTTGTCTCCTCATTAAACTATGATCGATTCCCAAAGCAAAATAAGCATAAAATGATTATTCCTTGGGCAAATTTTAATCTCTATTGGGGATTAGGTCTAGGTGTTGCCATTTTGGGACATTTTACAAATTTCTTTCCAATTAAACTATTTGAAAATTTCTATCGTAATGGAAGTTTAGTTTTTGGGGGAGGACAAGTTTTGGCCCCCGTATTGTTTACTGAATTTGTGGAGTTTAAACATTTAATTAGTGCAGAGGATTTTTTGACTGGCATGACACTCAGCCAATCTTTACCTGGTCCAGTTTTTTCGTTAACGTCTTATTTAGGGGTGTTGTTAATGAAGGATTATGGATTTATGGGTGAAATGTTGGGCAGTATTATTGGGGCTTTAGGAATCTTTTTACCAGGAACTTTTCTCATATTTTTTGTTATAAGAATATGGAGTCAGTTAAAGCAATATCGATTTATAAGAGCATCTTTAGCAGGAATTCAAGCCTCAAGTGTAGGATTGACGTTTGTAGCAGTTTATCTTTTTTTAGATCCTATAATAGAAAAAAGCGATTACATTTCTCTTGGAATTGTAATCGCTTCATTTATTATTGCTCAATTTTCAAAACTACCGACTATTCTTTTATTTGTATTCGGCTTATTGATAGGAGTACTACTGAATGCCTAATTGAGAAGATTTAGTAAATATTGACCATATCCACTTTTTACAAGTGGAGTCGCAATTTTTCTCAATTGTTCAGCATTGATGTAGCCCATACGATAGGCAACCTCTTCAATACAGCCAATTTTTAATCCTTGTCTCTCTTCAATTACTTGAACAAATTGTCCGGCTTGCATTAAAGAGGCAAAAGTACCTGTGTCTAGCCAAGCTGTCCCTCTATTTAAAATTCCAACAGATAATTTACCTTTTTCAAGGTATACCTTATTAACATCGGTAATTTCGTATTCACCTCTTGCAGAAGGTGCAATATTTTTTGCAATTTCTACAACATTGTTATCGTAGAAATATAAGCCTGGAACGGCATAATTCGACTTAGGCTGTGTAGGTTTTTCTTCAATAGAAAGAACCTTATTTTGTCCATCAAATTCAACGACACCATATCTTTCTGGGTCATTGACTGAATATGCAAAAACAACACCACCTTCGGGATTGTTATTAGCTTGAAGTAATTTACTCAAGCCCGCACCATAAAAAATATTATCACCCAATATTAGAGCAACTTTATCATTTCCAATAAATTTTTCACCAATTACAAAAGCCTGAGCTAAACCATTCGGTTCTTGTTGAACAGCATATTCAAATTTACAGCCCAATTCTTCACCGGTTCCCAATAGTTTTTCAAAATGCGGTAAATCATGGGGAGTAGAAATAATTAATATTTCCTTTATTCCCGCCAACATCAATATGGAAAGGGGATAGTAAATCATTGGTTTGTCATATATAGGCATTAATTGCTTACTTACTGCCAATGTTAAAGGGTGTAGTCTTGTTCCCGAACCTCCTGCTAAAATAATTCCTTTCATAGCTCTTAGCGATTTTTGTACATGTTTTCGTAATAGTGCTGATAATTACCAGAAGTTACTTCATGCAACCATTTTTCATTATTTAAATACCAGTCAACTGTTTTGTCTAAACCTTCTTCAAATTGAAGTGAAGGTTCCCAACCTAATTCATTCATGATTTTATTTGCATCAATGGCATAACGTAAATCGTGTCCCGCACGGTCTGTTACATAGGTGATTAATTTTCTTGATTCGCCTAGTTCTCGATTTAATTTTTTATCCATGATATCACATAATAAATGTACTAAATCAATGTTTTTCCATTCATTAAATCCACCAATATTGTAGGTTTCTCCATCTTTTCCGTAATGAAAAACGGTATCAATTGCCCTAGCATGATCGATAACATATAGCCAGTCTCTAACATTTTCGCCTTTCCCATAAACAGGAAGTGGTTTCTTCTGGATAATATTATGAATCATTAAAGGAATTAATTTTTCAGGGAAATGATTCGGGCCATAATTATTTGAGCAATTAGTAATCACCACAGGCAGTTTGTAGGTTTCATGAAATGCACGTACAAAGTGGTCTGAACTCGCTTTAGAGGCAGAGTAGGGTGATCTTGGGTCGTAAGGCGTATTTTCGGTGAAAAAATCCTTTGGATCATGCAATTCTCCATACACTTCATCTGTTGAAATATGATAGAACCTTTTTCCTTCAAAATTGCCGTTCCAATGCTTTTTAGCTGCTTGTAAAAGGTTTACAGTCCCAATAACATTTGTTTTAACAAAGGCTAAAGGATCGTGTATCGATCTATCAACATGTGATTCTGCAGCTAAATGAAGAACACCATCAAATGCATGTTTGGCGAATAATTGATCTATCGCTTCCGCATCTGTGATATCAGCTTTTATAAATGTATAATTTGAACAATTTTCAATATCTTCATTGTTAGCCAAATTACCTGCATAGGTTAAAGCATCTAAGTTGAAAATTTGGTAGCTAGGATATTTGTTTACGAATAATCGTACAACATGAGAACCAATAAATCCAGCTCCGCCGGTGATTAGTAATTTTTTCATTTGCTTTCACTTAATTTTACTTGCCATAACCAAGCATCTTTTAATGCCTCTTCTAAACTTCTTTTGGCTTTCCATTGTAGAAATTTTTCTGATTTTTGAATATCTGCATATACAGAAGTAATATCTCCTGATCTTCTTGGCTTGATTTCGTAGTTTACTTTGATATTATTTGCTTTTTCAAAGCTTTCAATTACTTCTAAAACAGAAGAACCTTTTCCAGTTCCTATATTGAATACATCATAAAATGACTCGTCTAATTGTTTGTTTGCATATTCTAAGGCTTTCACATGAGCCTCAGCTAAATCACAAACATGTATGTAATCTCGAATAGCAGAACCATCTGGTGTTGGATAATCATTTCCATAAACGGCTAGCGGTCCTCTTAATCCAGCTACAGATTGAGTTAAAAATGGTATTAAGTTGGCAGGAACACCTGTAGGTAATTCTCCAATTAAATGACTCTCATGTGCTCCAATTGGATTAAAATATCGAAGTGAAATGGCTTTTAACTTCGATCCTGAATGAACGGTATCTAATAAAATTTCTTCGCAAATTTGTTTCGTATTCCCATAGGGAGATTCTGCCGGTTTTACAGCTGAGTTTTCAGTTACTGGTAAACTGTCTGGTTGTCCGTAAACGGTGCAGGATGATGAAAAAACGATGTTTTTAATATCGAATTTAAGCATTGATTTGAGCAATTGAATAGTACTCAATAGGTTGTTTTCGTAATATTTTAATGGATTTGCTACAGATTCTCCAACTGCTTTATTGGCAGCAAAATGAATGACACCTAAAATAGAATGCTCAGAGAAGATTTTTTCCAAAGTTGGTAAATGATTGGCATCTCCTTTGTAATAAATTACCTCTTCTTTCGTAATTTCCTCTAATCTGTGAATAACCTGCTCTGACGAATTGTCAAAATTGTCTAAAATGATTGGTAAATAACCATTCTCCTTCAAATTTACATACGTGTGAGAACCAATAAATCCAGCTCCTCCGGTAATTAATACTTTCATTTTAATCATTTAATCTCAAATTTACTCTAATATTATATTTATAAAAAATATATTTTAGATGGTTTCTGCATATAGACACAAAATCAATTAATTTTGTCAAAAAAATCGGCTCATGAGTTCTTCCATAAAAGCAATGATTCAATTGCTAGATGATACCGACACAGAGGTGGTTCAGCATATTGAAGATGAAATTCGAAAAAAAGGGGTAGAAATGATACCATTTCTTGAGAGGGAATGGGAGGATTCTAGCTTAAATCCTGTTTTGCAGGTAAAAATCGAAAATCTAATTCATGAACTACAATTCGAATTAGTTAAAAATAGACTGAAGTTGTGGAAAGAGGGAGGTGCCATGAATTTAATAGAAGGTTTTTGGATTGTTTCCACCTACCGTTATCCCGATTTTTCTTTTGCTAAATTGATGGAAGATTTAGATCAAATCTATTATGAAGTTTGGCCCCATATTCGAGAAAATTTACACCCAATAGATCAAATTAAGGTCCTAAATTCTGTATTCTTTGATCAATTAAAATTTGGTGCAAATACTAAAAATTTTCATGCTATTACCAACTCATTTATCAATGTAGTTTTGGAAAATAGAAAAGGAAATCCAATTTCACTTTGTGTCATTTACATGTACATTGCTCAGAAATTAGGATTTAAAGTGTTTGGAGTTAATCTGCCTAATTTATTTGTATTAACCTACAAGCATGAGGCCATTCAATTTTATATTAATGTGTTTAATCGAGGTTTGATTTTCAATAAGGTAGATATAGATAATTACCTTGCTCAATTAAATTTGCCTCAGCACGACCATTACTATCAACCTTGTACTTCTCTAGAAATCGTTCGTCGGGTATTTAGAAATTTGATGATGGCCTACGAAAAAGCAGGTGAAGAGGATCGTAAAAATGAAGTAGAGGTATTAATTAATTTGTTGGATGATTAACAATTGCAACTGCAATTGTTAGTATTTCATTTTGTTCAAAAAATATATTTAAATCAACTTCTTGACCCTGAAAATTAGTTTTTGCTAAAATAAATTCACCTTTATTATCTAGTTGGATTTCATCTCTAAAACTTAAACCTTTGCAATCCAATGCCTTGTAAATAGCTTCTTTAGCACACCATGCAATCATCTGAAGATTGTGGGAATTGAATGTTTCAAGTTCCTTTTCACTCAAAAAACGAGGTGCAATTTTTTCGATATTTCGATTGCTTTGTTCAACATCCAATCCGATGTGTTTTTCTTTCGAAAGGCAACAGCCTACAAATTCTTTGGTGTGACTAAATGAAAAATGGATTCCATTTTTCATGAAAGGTTTGCCTGAATGAGAATAGGATATTGCCTCAATCGGGTAGTTTAACTCTTTTAGTCCTTGACAAAGAAGTAATCTACATGCCAATGATTCCTTTTGTTTCTGAGTATTTTGGGTTCGATTAAAAATTTGATCATGAAAAATTACCTGGACCTGGTCTTTAAAAAAATCCAAATCTTCTTCTAATTTCCACACCTTTAAATGGATATCCTCTGGTAAGTTTGGTATAGAAATTCTGTGTAACGACATTAATATACGATAAGACATAAAATTAACAAATTTGTTGGTAATTTTGAGTAATGCAAATTGAAAAGATCGATACATTTTCAGGTCACAAGGGAGGTGTTTATTCCTTGGAAGGAGGTAAATCAACCTCTGTACTTTATTCTGGTGCTTCAGATGGTGTGCTGGTGCAATGGAATTTGCAAAAACCTGATGTAGGAAAAGGCTTAGCTCAATTTTCGAAAGGTATTTTTGCCATTAAATATATTGAGGAAACAAACCAAATTTGGGTTGCGACTCATTTAGATGGAATTCATGTAATTGATTTGACTAGTCTCCAAAAAGTTCATTCGAAACCAATGCCTCAGCATTCCATTTTTACATTTGAATTGATAAATGGCATTCTTGTAGCAGGAAATAGTGCTGGATTTGTTTATCTGTATGATGTTAAAAATTTTGAATTGATAAAAGAAATTCAAGTTTCGAATAGCTCAATTAGAAAAATCCTCAAAATGAATCAAAATCAACTTCTAATTACAGGAGCTGATGGTTTGATTCGATTACTGGATATAAATGGAAGTTTGATTTCTAGTTTTCAGGCGCATCAACAAACCGTTTTCTCAATGGCTTTTTCAGAAATTTCTAAAAGCTTAATTTCAGTAGGTAAAGATGCAAAAGTGAAAAAGTGGAAATATAAAGAGGATGAATTTTATCTAGACCAAGAATTGGTTGGCCATATATTTCCTATACATGATATCGTTTTAAATCAAGAGAAACGATTATTCGCAACTTCAAGCATGGATAAAACCATAAAAATTTGGGATTTAGAACAATTTAAATTGTTGAAAGTCATTGATTTTGGAAGGCATGGTGGACATAAAAATTCAGTAAATAAACTTTATTGGTCTGATTATCAAGATCTTTTGGTTTCTGGTTCTGATGATAAAAATATTTCTGTTTGGAAATTAAATTCTTAAATTTCTTTAAATTGCAAAATGAATCAATTGCTAGAACATCTCGAATCATCATTTTCAAAATCCTTTAGAGGTTATTCTGTGGAAGAAGTAGAACAGTATGTTCAACAAGTCCAGAGTCAAATTTCATATGCAAATGGATTAATTGCAGGGTTGAATGAAAAGATTAATGCGTTAGATTCTGAAGTATTAAGGCTTCAAGAAGCAGAGAAGGCCTTAATTCGTGCATTAAATTTATCAGAAGAGGCTAAGGAAAATTTAATTAATAGGGTAGAGGAAGATAGAAAGGTGATAATTCAAATTGCAGAGGAAAAAGCTAAGGAAATTGTTGGTCAAGCTAATGAAGAGGCTGAAAAAATCAGGCTGTTATTAGACCATGAAAAAAATCAACAAAAAGAGCAATTGAAAAACGATCTTTTAGTCCATGAAAGGTCATTTAATCAATTAAAAGAAGCGCAAAAGTTAATAGCCTCTCAATTATTAGACATTTCAAAAGTAACTTTAAATAAGGTAAGTGAATGGGAAAAAGAAGAGGGAATAGGGAAGAGGGATGAGGGAATAAAGGAGGCAGTTGAACCTTTAATAAAAAAAAGAGGCAGACCAGTTGGAAAGAAGAATGCATCAAAATCAGTAGATAAAAAAGTAAAAAAGAAGCCAGTAAAGATTGCAAATGCAAAAGTTGGTGAAGTTCAAAAGAAAAGTCCGGGTAGACCCAAAAAGGTGGCAGTTGATCCAGAAATTGAAGACGGTTTACCTACATTAGGTAAAGTGTTAGAAGCGTATGCCAAATCGAATCAATTTCCTGGGAAAATAGCTGATATGAATTAAAATGAAGGAGTTACTCAGTATTCGGTTAGAAAATTGTAAATTTTGGGGATTTCATGGAGTGTTTCCTGAAGAAAAGATTTTGGGTAATTGGTTTACTGTTGATTTAACTATTTGTTTAGAAAAAATAAGAGTTATTGGGGATTTGGTGGAAACGATTGATTATGGAAACTTATATCAAATCGTTAAAGAGGAAATGTCCATACCAACAGAGTTGTTAGAAACTTTATTGGAGAAGATTAAGGAACGTATATTATTGAGATTTAAAACGATTATAGTGCTTGAAATTTCCATAAAAAAACAAAAACCAGCAATTGGAATGTTGGATGGAAACAGTATAGTATCATTGAAAATTGATTTACAAGGGTAATGAAACATCAAATAACGATTAAAGACTTAGCCAAGCAATTGAATATTTCAGTAGCCACTGTCTCACGTGCTTTAAGAGATTTGCCAGATATTCATCCCGATACGAAAAAGGCTGTGCTTGACTTAGCCGCAGAACTTGATTACCAGCCTAATGTATTGGCTACTAGTCTTGTTAAAAGTAAAACAAAAACGTTAGGATTGGTTGTGCCTGACCTTGGCTATCATTTTTTTTCTACCATTACAAAAGCTATTGAGGAAGCAGCATTTAAGGCAGGTTATTCAGTTTTAATTACTCAAACTCAAGAATCTTACGAACGCGAATTGATAAACATTCAAAATTTACTTCGATCGCAAGTAGAAGGAATTGTTATCTCACTCTCTCGTGAAACCAAGAACTTTGATCACCTAATACGATTACAAAAACGTGGCATGCCTTTGGTGTTTTTTGATCGAAACACGGAGGATATTCAGGCAAGTAAGGTTATGGTAGATAATGAAGTTTCTGCATATGAAGCTGCCAAACATTTAATTGATAACGGATGTAAACGTGTTGCCTTTGTTGCAGGGCCTAATAACGTTTCAGTAAGTAATCAGCGATTAGACGGTTATAAACGAGCATTGAGAGCTCATCAAATGAAAATTGATGAGCAAATGATAATTCATTCAGATTATTTTCAGGATTCAGCCATTTATTTAACTCACCAACTCATGGCGGTTAAAAATCCACCAGATGGAATTGTAGTAGTTTCGGATCGGTTGGCAGTTGGAGTAATGTTGGCTTTGAAGCAATTAAATATAAAGGTGCCAGAGCAAGTTAAGATTGTTAGTTTTAATAATGAACCAATTTGTTCTGTAATATCCCCAAGTATTTCATCGGTTGCTCAACCTCTTGAAACGATTGGTCAGTTAGCAACAGAACTTTTAATAGAACAGATTGAAAGTAAATCTGAATTTGAGCCTCAAATCCGTGTTTTGAAGACCGAATTAGTGATAAGAGAATCCTCTCGTCTCGACTAAATTTAATCGATTATTTCTTGGAAAAATTGACAAAAATCGTGATATTTGTTAAATAGTCACAAATATGATTTTATGTCTTTGAATACAAGTATTATCCCTATAAACATTGAAGATGAAATGAGGGGCGCCTACATCGATTATTCGATGTCGGTTATAGTTTCACGTGCTTTACCAGACGTTAGAGATGGTTTAAAGCCAGTACACAGAAGGGTGTTGTATGGAATGGAGGAGTTGGGTGTAAGTTACAACAAGTCTTATAAAAAATCAGCTCGTATAGTCGGGGAAGTATTAGGTAAGTATCACCCACATGGTGATTCTTCTGTATACGATACCATGGTGCGTATGGCTCAAGATTGGTCATTGAGGTATCCTTTAGTGGATGGTCAAGGTAACTTTGGGTCTGTGGATGGTGATTCTCCAGCTGCAATGCGTTATACGGAGGCACGTTTGAAAAGAATAGCAGATGAGTTATTGTCTGATTTAAATAAAGAAACGGTAGATTTTCAACCAAATTTTGATGATTCATTAGATGAACCAACGGTTTTACCGTCTAAACTTCCTAATTTATTATTAAATGGTACTTCTGGTATTGCGGTAGGTATGGCCACTAATATGGCTCCTCACAATTTAACAGAAGTAGTAGATGGTATTACGGCTTATATTGATAACCGTGACATTACCATTGCTGAATTAATGAATTATATCAAAGCTCCAGATTTTCCAACTGGTGGTACTATTTATGGTATTCAGGGCATAAAAAATGCTTTTGAAACTGGAAGGGGCCGAGTTGTTATACGTGGTAATGCAACCTTTGATACCAACAAGAATGGAAAAGAGCAGATTATTGTTTCTGAAATTCCATACATGGTAAATAAGGCATCATTGATTAAACAATGTGCTGATTTGGTAAATGATAAAAAGATTGAAGGAATTTCCGAAATCAGAGATGAATCAGATCGTCAAGGAATGCGAATTGTTTTTGATTTAAAACGTGATGCAGTTCCGAACGTAGTATTGAATAATCTTTATAAATATTCAGCCTTACAATCTTCTTTCTCCGTAAATAATGTGGCATTGGTTAAAGGAAGACCAATGACCTTAAATTTAAAAGATTTAATTCATTATTTTGTTGAGCACAGAAATGAAGTAATTGTACGTAGAACCCAATATGATTTACGTGAAGCGCGTAAGCGTGCACATATTTTAGAAGGATTTATTATCGCTTTAGATAATTTAGATGCTGTAATTAAATTAATTCGTGAATCAAGAGATCCAAATGCAGCGCAGGAAGGATTGATGAGCAATTTTAATTTATCCGAAATTCAAGCAAAGGCAATTCTTGAAATGCGTTTGCAGCGTTTAACAGGACTTGAAAGAGAGAAGATTCTAAATGAATATGCTGAGATTATGAAGTTAATTGATGATTTGGAAGACATTTTGGCTAAGCCAGAGCGTCAATTGCAAATTATCAAAGATGAATTATCTGAAATGAAACAGCGTTATGGAGATGAGCGTAGAACGCAAATTAACATGACAGACGAGGAGTTTTCAGTAGAAGATATGATTGCGGATGAGGAAATGTTAATTACCATATCAGCACAGGGTTATATTAAGCGTACCGCAATTACGGAATACAGAGCACAAAGTAGAGGAGGAGTAGGATCAAGAGCCGTAGCTACTAAGGATGATGATTACACTGAGCATTTGTTCTCAGCAACTATGCATAATTGGTTATTATTCTTTACAGAAAGAGGAAAATGTTTCTGGTTACGAGTATATGCAGTTCCAGAAGGATCGAAAACTTCTAAAGGTAGACCAATTCAAAATTTAATGAATATTGAATCGGGAGATACCATTAGAGCAGTAATCAATGTTAAATCCATTACGGATCCAGATTACATTGATAATAATTACATTGTAATGTGTACAGAAGATGGAACTATTAAGAAAACATCATTAGAGGCTTATTCTCGACCTCGTCAGAATGGTATTATAGCAATTACAATTAGAGAGGGAGATCGTTTATTAGATGTAGCCTTAACGAATGGAAATAACCAAATTGTTATTGCAACAAACACAGGTCGGTCTGTTCGTTTTGAAGAGCACAGAGTTCGTCCAATGGGTCGCTCTGCAGCCGGAGTGAAAGGAATTTGGATCGATGAAGATGATGCAAATGAAAAAGTAATTGGTATGGTGTGCGTGGAGAATCCTGAAGTTCAACAATTATTAGTTGTATCAGAAAAGGGATATGGAAAACGTTCTGAGGTAGAAGATTATCGTCTAACCAATAGAGGTGGAAAAGGGGTGAAAGCCTTGAATATTACGGAGAAAACAGGTTCATTAGTAGCAATTAAAGAGGTAAATGATAATAATGATTTAATGATTATTACCAAAGCTGGAATTTTAATTCGAACTAGTGTTGCTGAATTGAGAGTAATGGGTAGAAATACGCAAGGAGTTAAATTGATTCGTTTGAAAAACGAATCAGATGAAATTTCATCCGTAACAAAAATTGAAAGAGATCCAGAAGTTGAAGAGGAGATAGGAACAGAAGGAGGACCAATTGAAGGAACTGAAAATAGTGAAAACAACGAAGAAAGTACGTCAAATTAAAAAACAATCATGAAAAAAATTGTATTAACTCTATTAACTGTCGGACTACTTGCAAACGTAGCAGTAGCTCAACAAGACAAAGCAGCAATGGAAGCTGCGAAAAAAGAAATTGCTGATAAGGTAAAAAGGGCTGAGGAAGATGTAGTAAAGAATCCTACTAAACCGAAAAGTCATTTAAATAAAGCCATTGCCTTGTTGGATTTGGCTTCTTTCCCAGATTCTACTTTATCTGCTTTGGATATTGAGGCTCCATTTAAGGCACTAAGTGCAATTGAAGAAGCTAAGAAATTAGATGCGAAAGGAAGTTTAACAAAAGATATTGCGAAGCTTTATGAGGATAAAAAAATTTATCAAGCCTTCATGAATATTGGTGTTATTAAATATCAAAGTAAGAGTTATGCAACTTCTTATAAATTCATGGCTAAAGCATCTGAAGTATCTCCAAAAGATACAATTGCTGCTATGTATACGGGTGTAGTAGCACAATTGTCGAATAATGAGAAAGGAGCGCAAGATGCTTACGAAAAGTATGTTGATTTAGGAGGTAAGGATATGGCTATTTTATATGGTTTATCACAAATCTATAAAAATCAAAAAAATGAAGAAAAGGCAATTGCAATCGTAGATAAAGGTATTGCACTTTATCCAGAAAATAGAGATTTGAAAAATGAAAAATTCAATTTATTGATTTCATTTAACCGTATCGATCAAGCAATTGAAACATTGGAAAAGCAAAATAATAAAGATGCAGCCACTTTCTCTAACTTAGGCTTGTTATACGAAAATAAAATGTCTGGTTACAAAGATCAGGCTAATAAAATAGCTGAAAAATCATCTAAAGTAGGAGAGTTTAAGAAACGTATTGAAAGTCAAAAAGGACAAATTGAAGCATTTACTGATGAAGTTAAGCGTTTAAAGAAAAAATTAGCTACAACTCCTCCAAAGCAAAAGTCTGCTATCACGCAACAAATATCAATGAATGAAGCAGATATCAAAGAAAAGGCAAAGATTTTAGAAGGATATGTTGCTGATTTGGCAAATGCTGAGAAGTCGGTAGGGGATGCCACTACTAATGCTGCACAATTGGCTGATTTAAATGCTAAAATTAAGGAAATCCGTGATAAGGTACCTTTCTATTATGAAAGTGCCTTAAAACTAGATGGAAATTACTATGATGCTTTGTATCAATTAGGCGCATTAAATTATAATGATGCAGCTGATATTAAGCGTTTGGTTAATTCAATGGATATGGAAACCTTTAAAAAGGAAGGTAAAAATTATGAAGAAAAAATCGCTTCAAAATATAAAGAGGCATTACCGTTCTTCGAAAAGGCTTTTAAAATCAAGAAAGACGAAGATTTGAAAGAAATCATGAAGCAAATCTATCGTGAATTAAAAGACGAGGCCAAATTACAAGAGCTGAATTAAGTAATAAGTAATTTGGTATTGGTAAGAAATCCCATCAATCAGTTTGGTGGGATTTTTTTATTTAAGAATCTATGAAACTATGAATCTAAGAAATTGTTGTTAGAAGAATCGGATGAAACGAAAGAACGGAATAGTATCGCTTCTAATTTTATTCCCATTCTTAAATTCATCCGATTCTTAAATTCATCCGATTCTTCGATTCATCCGATTCTTTATAAAATAGGAGCTTCCTTAAAACATCTATTTAACATAATATAAATTATATAACAATTAGTAAAAATCAACTATATCACTACTATATCACTAAATCACTTTATTTTATCGGTAACATCACTGTAAAAATTGTCCATCCATTTGGTTCAGATTCAACTTGAATAATACCATTGTGTAATTGAATGATACGTTCAACAAGAGATAAACCAATTCCATATCCTTTAGATGTGGCGGTATTTTCTGCTCGAAAAAATGGTTGAAAAATATAAGGTAAATCACCTGGAGGAATACCTTTACCTTCGTTTTTAAATTCTATTTTAATTTGTTGTTTTTCAATCTGTAATTTAACGTAGGCAGTTTTGCTTGGGCTAAACTTACATGCATTTTCCATGAGATTCTTAAATGCGGTTAAGATTAATTTATCATCCGCTTTAATTTCCAATAACTCCATTTCATCGGGCATTTCAAGTGTATCAACGATTACTTTATAGCCATCATGTAATTTTTGAGTTAAACTTCTAGAATCCCATAAAATTTCATCTAAACGGTGTATTTGAAAGCTTAATTGGTATTCATTTAAGCTAATTTTATTTAATTCCAATAAGGATTCTGTAATGGCTGATAATTCTTGAGTATCCTCCAAAACCGATTTTAAAGTTATTTTATAATCCTCATTTTCTCTTTCTTTCAATAAACTAACTTCCAATTGCGAGGAAATTTTTGTTAATGGGTTTTTTAATTCATGAGAAACGTTTGAAATGAATGTTTTTTGCAATTTAAAGGCGTTTTCAATACGTTCTAAGAGTCGATTGATTGTTGTTACCATCTTTCCTATTTCGTCTTGAGAATCGATATTATCAAGCCTTTCTTCTAGTCGTTTTGGAGATAGTTGGTCTACTTGCTTGATAACCTCTGAAATCGGATTTACAGCCCTTCCAGCAAAAAACCAACCCGACATAATCACAATGAAAATAAAGATTAAAAACAAGGCAACAAGAATATTTTTTAGGTCTCTTGCATTTTCAGCTGAATATTGGTCAACTGCACCTGCAAATACAACTATCCTACCCTCTGGCGTTGCAAAAACCGTTCCAAGTACTTCTAATTCTCCAGAGTGGTATTTAATTTCTTTATATTTTCGAACTTGTTTAACTCTTTCTACATCAATATGAAGGGAAATACTATCATTTGAGCGGTAAATACGCTCATTACAAGTGTCATATGCAATAATATTTTCCTTATATAAAATATCTCTATTTGCTCGGTCAATAATACGCAATAGCTTGCCATCAACCTGTTTAACATTGATTAATAATTCTGCTGCCGTATTGGCTTTTTGACGCAGTCGATCGTAAAATTTGTCTTGGTAATTTTGTTGAGAAAATAAATAAATAATCAAGTACGAAACAAAAAGGATCGCAGATACTAAATACGTAAATTGGTAGGTTAATCGGGAACGTATTTGCATTATTCTCTTAAAATATAGCCTACTCCAAATTGAGTATGGATTAATTTTTTATCAAAATTTTTATCAATTTTTTTCCGTAGATAATTTACATATACCTCAATTAAATTAAAGCTTTGCTCATCTTCCACTTCCCAAATTTTCTCAGCAATTTCAGATTTTGAAATAACTTTTTCTTGATTTCGAAGAAAATATTCTAATAGTTGAAACTCTTTTGCTGTTAAATTAATTAATTGCCCATTTCGATGTACTAATCGAGAGTTTAAATCGAGCTCAATATCTGAGTATTTAAGGATATTCGATTGATTTTCAATGGAAACAGACGAGTGTCCATAACGCTTTAATAAGGCCTTTACACGGGCTAAAAACTCCTTAAAATCAAATGGCTTGGCCAAGTAGTCATCTGCACCTGCATCAAATCCAATAATTTTATCATCAGTGGAACTTAAGGCAGTTAACATCAATATCGGAACATCTATTCCTTTGGTTCTTAATTTTCTGCATAATTCTAAACCATTTATGCCTGGAATGATGATGTCTGATACAATTAAATGATAACTATTTTGATTGGTTAGTTGAAGTGCAATTTCACCATCATAGGCTACATCAACCTGATAATTAAACTCTTCCAATCCCTTTTTTAGCGATTGTACAGTTTTGGGTTCATCTTCAACTAGTAGAATACGAATCATTTATGTAAGATTTCCTTTAATTGTGCGGGTGAATAGGCAACTGATTTTAATACTTTATTGTCTGTCACGCGATAAACCTTATAAATTCCATTCTCTTCAATAATTTCAGCTTCTGTACCATCTTTTTCAAAATAATGTGCTACTGTTTGTTGGGCTTCTTCTAAGGTCTGGCAGGCTTTCGACATATTTGAACGCTGAACTTCATTGAATAATTCCACAAATTTTGGACCTAATCCAAACTCTAAAATAGCTCCAGAAAGTACATATTGTAGGTCACAAAGTGCATCAGCAATTTCAACCAAATCATTTGCAGCAATGGCCTCTTTTAATTCTTCTAACTCCTCTTCCAATAATTTTACACGTAGGGCACATCTCGACTCATGTGGAATGCTAGGACTCTCCAATACAGGAGCCCCAAATGTGTAGTGAAACTCAGCAACTTGGTTTAATGAATCTAATTTTTCCATAATTTTTTTAATACTTACCTTAAATTTAATAAAAAATTACGTGATATTTTTTTTCAAAATAAATGATTTATCCACAATTGATTGTGGATAAATTGTGGGTAATTAACATTTTATGCACAATTGTGGAAAAAGTGTTAACAATTTGCAATAATCTAGGGTTTGAATATCCAAATGTGCACAAGTGTGGATAACTTGTGGATAATCTATTTGCTTGGCTTGCTTTCAGAAAAAGTACCATCCGAATAAAAAATTATGATTCGCTCAATAACCTTTTCAATATGGTTGGCATAAATTTGATTTACTCCAGAGGATACAACTTCTATCGTACTTTCTTGAATTTTTTTATCCTCAATTTTATCTACTTTTTCAATCGGCTTGAGATTCGATTGTACAGGACGAACCTCCAATGATTTTTTTTCAGTCGATTCTCGTGACGTCTCAGGAATTTGATCAAATAAGCTACCTATTGGCGAAGAAGTCGAGTGAACAACTGATTTACCTAAATAGGCTAGGTTTCGATCTTCATATAATAACTCCTCAGCACTGATCTCAGGGAAACTTTTTAAAATCTTTTGGACCACATCCAAACTAGGCTTATTCCTTCCTGATACAATATGTGATATACTGCTACGTGGGATGTTAATTACATCTGCAAATTGAGATGCAGACATTTGTGTACGCTTAATTAACAATTCTATCTTTTCAGTAAGTGTCATATTTTAAATTTGTAAACAGTTCGGATTACAAATGTAATAAAACAAATGAAAAGATTATTACACAATTGTAAAAAGTTTTGATTTACAATTGTGTAATTGAACCATTGGTAATAATAATCTTTTGCGCTTTATATAAAGCCCCGATAGCCTTTTTGAAATCCTTTTTTGACATCTTTAATTGAGCATAAATTTCTTCAGGACTACTCTTATCTCCTAATGTTAGATGACCATTTTGTTCTTTTAAAGCCTGTAGTATTTGGTCAATTAACATTTGGAACCGATCGTCATGCATTGATTTCATGCTCAAATCAATTTTGTGATCAGCGCGAATATTACTTATGTAAACATCTATAAGTTCGCCAAGTTTTACATTTGTAATTAGTTGGTTTTTAAATAAAAGACCTATTTTACAATTGTTAATTAAGCAATTAATACCTAAGTCTGTGTATTCAAATGGAATTGCAGAAACTTTTTGACCAACTGAAAATTCAGGGGTTTCTCTAGGTAGAAATTTTTCAATTCTAGCAGATGCAACTATTCGGTCTGTTTGGGGATCTAGATAGACGTAAACTAAATATGATTTACCGACTACCATTTTACCTTTTTGTTCTCCAAAAGGTACCATTAGGTCTTTCATTAATCCCCATTCTAAAAAGACACCTGTTTTTGCTACATCTTTTACTTCTAAAAAAGCAAATTGATCAATCGTAGCCTTTGGTTCTAAGGTAGTTGCAATTATTCGATCTTCAGAATCTCTATAAATAAATACCTTGATGATATCATCAACTTGGGTACCTTCCTTTACATATTGCTTTGGAAGTAGGATTTCATCTTCGAATCCATCTAAATAGAGTCCAAAATCTACCTCTTTGATAACGCGTAGGTGATTATATTCACCAATTTTTAATTCATTTTCCATAAAAAAACCCGGTTTGTGAAACCGGGTGTAAAGGTAATCATTTTAATGGTCAATTAAACCACTACATTATTTTCTCTTAAAGCCTGGTTTAACGATGTTTTTAAATCAGTGCTCTCTTTTCTTTTTCCAATTATCAGAGCACATGGTACCCCGTAGCTACCAGCTGAAAAGTTTTTTTGGATGGTTCCTGGAATTACAACTGAATTTGCAGGAACATAACCTATATATTCTACTGGTTCTGATCCACTAACATCAATAATTTTAGAAGAGCCAGTAATAGTTACACCCGCACCCAAAACGGCACCTTTACCTATGTGCGCACCTTCTACAACGATACATCTAGATCCAATAAAGGCACCATCTTCAACAATTACGGGTGATGCTTGAGGTGGTTCCAAAACGCCACCAATACCAACACCTCCACTCAAGTGAACATTTTTACCAATTTGTGCACAAGATCCAACAGTAGCCCATGTATCAACCATGGTTCCTTCATCAACATATGCACCTATATTTACGTAGGATGGCATTAAAATCGTTCCTTTGGATAAATAAGCCCCATATCTAGCAACGGCCGGAGGAACAACACGTACACCTAATTCTTTATAATTAGTTTTTAGGGCCATTTTATCATGAAATTCAAAAATTCCTACTTCACTTACCTCCATTTGACGGATAGGGAAGTACATGACAATTGCTTTTTTTACCCATTCATTAACTTGCCATGTGCCATCTTCTTTTGGTTGAGCTGTTCTTAACTGCCCTTTGTCTACCAAATCAACTACCTGCTCAATTGCAGCAATTACTTCTGGATTTTTTCTTGTTTCCACCTGTTCCCAGGCATTTTCTATGATATGTTGTAAGGATTGCATAAAAATATGTATTCAATTTTTTCGTTACCTACAAAGTTCGCTCAATTCTCTTCAAATCACAAAGAAGCAGAAGAAAATATCTAAAATATACATCAAGCATTTAAAGATATACTTAAAATTTTACTTAATTTTAACTTAAACTTTAAGTTTGTAAGTGATTGATTATCAGTTAACTTATAATCTCGTTCAGAATAATATTTGGGAGGATACTTGCTTCGAATTTAGCTAAATAAACAAATGACATTATGTCAGAATACTCAACCTCTCCCCTTTTTTACTTCTTAGCATATTCAAATGTACTAAATTTTTTGAATAAAAAACGTATTCAATCATAAAATATTTTTTATTTAGTTTTTTGGCTAAATATTATACAATTGTGAATTATAGATTGTAGTTATAATTTATTTAAATATTGTGAAGTATAGATTTAATTTCAGTGATTTGAATCCTAAGATTCAACAATTCATAATTCACGCCCCTCTTCCCTATTTGATTTCTATTTGCATATTCCATTAAAAAACGCTATATTTGAGTTAAAATAAAGGAAATCAAATATTTATTACCCGATGAAAAAAATTAAAGTAGCAATTAATGGTTTTGGTCGTATTGGTCGTTTAACATTCCGTCGTTTATTAGAGAAAGAAAACGTAGAAATTGTTGCAATCAATGATTTGACTGATAATGCCACATTAGCACATTTATTGAAGTATGATTCAGTGCATGGTAAATTTAATGGTACAGTAACATCTGATGCAGATAGTATCACTGTTAATGGACACGCAATTAAAGCCTATGCAGAGCGCGATCCAAAGCAATTGCCTTGGGGAGCTTTAGGAATTGATGTAGTATTAGAGTCAACAGGTCGTTTTGTAGATGAAGATGGTGCTGGACAACATTTAACTGCTGGTGCAAAAAAAGTTATTATCTCTGCTCCTGCTAAAGGTGGTGTTCCTACAGTAGTATTAGGTGTAAATGAAGATACTTTATCTGATGACATGAAAATTATTTCTAATGCTTCATGTACTACAAACTGTTTAGCTCCAATGGCTAAAGTTTTAGATGATGCATTTGGTTTAGAGAAAGGATATATGTCAACAATCCACTCGTATACAGCTGATCAAAATTTACAAGATGCTCCACACTCAGACTTACGTCGTGCCCGTGCAGCTGCTTATTCAATAGTTCCTACTTCTACTGGTGCCGCAAAAGCTGTTGGTTTAGTATTACCTCATTTAAAAGGTTTATTAGATGGTAGTTCAATGCGTGTTCCAACTCCAGATGGATCTGTAACTGAATTTACTGCTATTTTGAAAAAAGAAGTTTCAGCAGAGGAAATCAATGCAGCAATGAAAAAAGCAGCAGAGGGTCCAATGAAAGGAATTCTTCAATTTGAAACAGACGAAATCGTTTCTATCGATATCATCGGAAATACACACTCATGTATTTTTGATTCAAAATTGACTTCTACTATGGGAACATTAGTAAAAGTAGTTGGATGGTATGATAATGAATATGGTTATTCTTCTCGTGCAGCAGATTTAATTGCTCGCGTAGGATAATGTATAATATTTATGTATAGTAAAAGAGGCCTGAAAAGGCCTCTTTTATTTTATATTTACTGATCGTAAATATTTTATGCTAAATCCTTTATTTGAAAAAATTTCTTCAAATCTTGTTTTTATCCCAAAATGATCTTTATTTAAATCAGATTGGTACAAATCTTTTGTTTCTTCTATGATTTTAAAATTCTGATTGGGTATTGTTTCTAAACTGAAATCAAATAACGATTCGGAATCTGTTTTTAAATGCAATATTCCATTCGGTTTTAGAATTTGCTTATATTTATCTAAAAAAAAGGAATTTGTCAAACGCTTTTTTTCATCTCGATCCCTAGGCCTTGGATCCGGAAAAGTTATCCAGATTTCATCAATCTCATCTTCTTCAAAAAAATCTAATATAAATTGAATCTGCATTCTTAGAAAAACTACATTAGAAATTTGTTCCTTTTTCGCAAATAGACCAGCTGATGCAAGTCGATCCCCTTTTACATCAATTCCAATAAAATTTTTATCAGGAAATAGTTTTGCCAATCCGTTCGAATACTCGCCTTTACCACATCCTAATTCGATCACAAGTGGATGTTGGTTTTTAAAATAGTCTGATTTCCACTTTCCCTTACAATTATCAAAAAATGGTTTTGGCTGCTGTATTACATTCTCTAAATCACATGCCAATTGATATTTAATACTTTTTCTCCTGCTCAATTTATAAATCGTTAATTTCTGCAACTAAATATGTACTTCCTATGATAATAACGAAATGATCTATTCTACTCTTTTTTACAAAGTGAATGGCTTCATTTACGTTATTGATTAAAATTCCTGCTTTCCCAGTTTCTTCTGCAATATTTTGTAATAATTCCTTCTCTAACTTCCGTGGATTAGAAATTTCTGTAAAAATATAGCTAGCATCATTGGGTAATAAACTGAGAACTTTTTTTACATCCTTGTCTTTAACCATTCCAATTATGATGGTTAATTTTTGAGGTGCTATTTGTTTTATTTGATTCAAAACAGTTCGAATTCCCCCTTCATTATGTGCTGTATCTGCGATAATTCTTGGATTTGTCGGCTGTAAAATTTGAAATCTACCTTTTAAATGCGTATTATCTAAAACGTGTTTAATTCCAAGTCCAACTTTGAATGGATTCAGGTCTAAGATTCCCAAATTAGAAATTTGAATGCACCAGGCAATAATTCCTGCAATATTATGCTTTTGGTAATGGCCTAGTAATGGTGATTGAACCGTTAAGTCATTCCAAAAACTTGATTGAACCTCAAATGTTTGAAATAAAGTATCAGTTGTTTTATTTTCTTTGATTATAAGTAAATCACTTGCAAACTGTAAAAATGATTGTTCTTTTTCTGCTTTTTCTCTAAAAACCTTGGCTGTATTTTCTACAAACTCAGAAATCATAACAGGAATTCGATGTTTAATAATGCCCGCTTTTTCAGCTGCAATTTCTTCCAAGGTGTTTCCTAGTATATCTTGGTGATCGAAACTAATATTCGTAATCAAACATGCAATAGGATCAATAATATTGGTGGAGTCAAGTCTTCCACCTAATCCAGTTTCTATTACAGCAAAATCTACTTTTTGTTCAGAAAAAAATAAAAAGGCAATTAGCACCGTCCACTCAAAAAATGAAGCTCCTGATTGCTCAATATATTCTTTATTTGATTGAACAAATTGGCAAATCCAATTTTCGGGAATTTCAACACCATTTATTTTAAATCGTTCAGTAAAGTTTTTTAAATGAGGAGAGGTATATAATCCGACTTTAAATCCATGTTCTTGAAGTATAGAGGCCATAAAATGAGAAGAACTCCCCTTTCCATTTGTACCTGCAATATGTAAACATTTTAATTTTTTTTGTGGATTCCCAAAATGATTACATAATTTAGCTATGTTATCTAAACCTGGTTTAAATGCCTTTTTACCTTCTCTATGGAAAACCGGTAATTGTTGATACAAGAATTCGAGGACTTCTGAATAAGTCATCATCATTTATGCTACTACTTCGAATTAATTTTAAAGACGATGGTACCAGTAGAAACTTCAGGACGTTCTCCAGCTGAAGTAGGTTTAAAACTTAACTTTTCTATAGCCTTTTTATATTTTTGAGCTACAGATGCAGATAAGGTCGTTTCAACAATTTTCAAGGATATAATGGACCCATTTTCATCAATTTTAATAGAAAGGCGTATAATTCCAGTTTCATCTGAATCATCATTTACCTTAGGAGCAGAGGCTAACTTCCATCCTGTTAGGTTCACAGACATGCCGTTTCCTCCTCCAATTCCATTATTACTTCCACCTCCATTCCCTTTGGAGCCACTATAAATACCAGAATTGTTGATATCTCCATTTAATTGTCCCTTATCTCCTATTTTACCTGCATCATTTCCATTTGAATTTCCACCAGGATTGCTACTTGTTCCTCGACTTCCATTGGCTGTACTTTTTTTCTTAAAGAGCGCATTTTCATCAATTTTCGGAGGAGCTTCTACTGGAATGACCTCTTTTTTGACGATTTTTGATGTTTCAACTTTTTTCTCAGGAGCTTTTTCTTCAATTTTAACCGGACTTTTAACTTTAGATGTTAATAAAGTAGCCTCACTCGGTTTTACTTTAACGGCCTCAATTTTTTCAATTGGTTTTTTATCTGCAGGTGCCGACTCCTCCGAATTTTTCAAATCATTTGCTTGATTGTAGGTTTGAATATCTCCGCCCCCTTCATCTGTATTTCCATAATTAACAGCAAATCCTCCTGCGGGTATTTCCATTTTTAATTCTTCACCCGACCAAATATTGATGGTATAAAATAAAAAGAACAAAACGGAATTAATAATCATCGTATAAATAAATGCTTTTATACGATTCTTTTTTTCTATTTCTTGTTGTGTTAAAACCTGACTCATGTCCTATTTTGTATTATCAAAAACCCAAATATCGATTTTGTTTTTTTGTTTAAATTCTAATGCTTTTTGGTATCCCTCTTCCATGGATGACACCGTACCAATACTGATTCTATAATATTTTTGATTTTCATCTTTTGAAATCAAATAGGCTTGGTCGATTCCTTTTGAGGAAAGTTCTTTGATTCCTTTCTCTGCAATTTCTTTTGTTAAAAAACTACCTGCAATTAGTTCAATACTTCCATTTGATTTAACCTCTACAGAAACTTTTGGTATTTCATTTGAGTTAGCAGTGTCATGATTACTTTTTATCGACTCGGCAACTTTCGTTTTCTCTAAATGAGTTTCTGGTGTTTTTATGACATTTCTAATCTCATTTGATTCCTCATGTTTAAAAATAGTAGGAATTGGAATGATGCTCGAAGTAAAATTTTGAACCTTAGGTTCTGTCAAAAGAAATGTACTTAAGCCAGCAAGGATAAAAACGATAACAGCATATATCGAATTTTTAACACCTTTTCTTTTATTATTTTTTGAACTAATAAACGTTGTTGGTTCAAATTCTTTTTCCTCTATTTTTGGATGGATTTCCTGAATTTCTTGTGGTGTAATTAATTGAGGTTTACTTACAATACTGCTGGTAGAAATTGTAACTTCTTTTAAACCAAACATGTTTAAATTAAAATTACTTTCTATAAAAGGTGAAAATTGTAATTTCTTTTCTTCATTAAGTGTAAATATTCCAATTTTACCAAATGTAAAATTGGATTTTTGTTGAATTTCTAACTTAACAAATTTGGTAAATGATTCTATAATTGAACTTGCCTGTTTTAAATCAATTTTCTTATAAATTGAAAATTCATTACTTAAAAATCCGTCATCACTTTTTAATTTCTCATTAAAAGCAATACTTCTTTTGGCAGGGTATATAATGTTTTTTTCCTCATTGAGCGAAATTGGTGATGATTGAATGACAAAACCTCCAAAATTTGGAATGATCACACAATCATGCTCGTGAAGCAAATTTTCAATAAATAAGATTAAATCGCTGTCTTTAATCATGTTATTAGAATGAATAAGCTACACCAACTGTGTAGTTTAGTCCTTGTAATTTGTAATTTAAAAATTGTTGATATTGTTTCCCTAAAATATTGTTTGCGCTAACCACCGCATTGAATTTTTTAGTGATTAAATAATTCACTTTTAAATTTAAATCTAAAATATCATCCAATTTAATGGATTTATTTAAAACTGGATTAAATCCATACAATCCATTGATAAAATAAATATCAGGTGAAATGATAATACGATCTCTAAACGTGATAGAATTTATCCATGAAATATTCCATAATGGTTTGGAATAAGGTCTGTCTAAGGAACCAATTTGATCATATTGATTATATTCAAACTTTAAAATTGACAAAAAACGTTCATTTAATTGATAATTTAATTGTCCTGAAACATTAAAATTTTGAATCTTTTTTGAATCACCAGCATAAATCAATTGATATTTCGAAGTATCAGCTGATGTAGGTACAAAGAATCCTAAATTTTCAAATTCAGAATAAGAGAACTTTACTTCATAATCAATATTTTTTTCATTTGATCCTTTTAGACCTCCATAAATATTGGTAGTCTCTTTGGTATTTCTTAGTTCTAAATTCTTGTCTAACCAAGGGTTGGTGTTTATATTTTGTAAGTAGGAATAAAAATGCGTATCTCCTCCTAATCCAGCAAATACATGCAAAAAGTTTGTTGGTTTAATATCAATTTTTACAACAGGATACCACTCAGTGGTATTCATATTTTTAATTTGATCTTTTTCATTCACCACATTTAAACCAGCATGAATTGAAAAACTGTTTGATTTAAATAAAAATGATGGTTTTACTTTATAAAGTTGCCTTCTGTTATTGTTTATTGTTGTATATTCTGATAGAATCATGGATCCATCGATATAAGCGGACAATTCATCATTTAAATGCATGATTCCATGGAATTTAGAGTCCCAAATCCATTCTTTGTCTAGTTTATTACTAGATGTGAAATTTAAACTAGAGCTTGCATCATAATCAAATTTAGCATCTAATTTAGCATTAGAAATAGACCCTGAATAGTAAAATTTATCATAACTAATTTCGAGGAAATTGTTGGGATAATTTATTGGATCCATTAATCTTCCATAAAAATTAGTTGCCAAATTACTATATGAAATTTGACCGTTCAAAAGATATTTATTAGAGAAGGTTTTTGAATAAACCTTAAATTCATTTTCACTTCTTCCAGAATAGATAGAATTAGTAGGTCCTCTCCGATTTGCATCATGCTTGATATATATTCCTCTGAATTGATTAGAGTCTGGTGTAAATCCTAAATGGGCATTAAACAAGGTATGTGCATAGTTTCCAGCCCCTATTTTTATGATATTCTTAAATTTCTGCCCAAAAGCCGAGTTTAACTCATCCCCTGTTCTTGGATTTAAAACAGGACTATTTATTGCTTGAAACTTATTTTCATCAAGTTTTCTTTCAATAAAATTATAGGTCATTTTTCTGCCTTTCTTTTTATTTTCAATTTCTTGAAGAGGTTCAAATGATCTTGTAACTTGAGGTTGTAATTCAATTTTTCGCTCCTTATCAATAATGATATCTTCATTTTGTATAGAGCCTTCTTTCTTAGTTTGTTGAGCAAAACTTTGAATAGAATTGCCTAATCCTAATAAAGTACAAGCGAGGAATGTATAGTTAATTAACTTCATTTTCTAAATTTTCTTATTTTACCGGAAGAGCATTAAGTTTTGTTTTCGCAATTTCAATTACCTCTTTATCAGAAGAGTTATCTATCACCGATTTTAAGGTTGCTTTTGCTTGTGGTATATTTTTCAAAGCCACAAAGTTATCAGACAATAAAATATACGCTTTGCCTACAATATTTTCAGAAGCCTCAGCAAAGTCATTTCTAAATTTATCTAGTATTAAATCGCTTGATTCCTTGAACTTTTGCTGATCAAATAAAATTTGCGCAATTCTAAGTTGACTTGATGCTCCTAAATCACCTTTATCAAATAATAATGATTTATTCAACCATTTTAATTCTGATTCTATTGATTCTGAATTTGTAGAAAGATCAATAAATTGTTTACACAATTTAAATTTATCTTCATTTGACACTGCAGGATTGATCAAAATGGATTCAGCAACAACAGATGCAGAATCAATCGATTTTGCCTCTATATAATTTTGTAAAATTCCATAATCAGCTACAATCAATTCTTTTGTTTCTAAATTTCTAGTTTTTAATTTTCTATAGAGTGCAGTAGATGCATTGAAATTTTTATTTTCAAATTCAATTTCAGCACTGCGTTGAATGGCTTTATTGATCGATGGGTGTGTATTCAATTCTATCGTTTTTGCATAATATAATAATGCATCATTCTTATTATTGATTCTAAATGCAGCATCTGCAATTAAATAGGTAGCTTCCGCTACATGTTCATTCAATGGATATTTTTCAATAAAATTCTTTAATGGATTAATTGCTTTATCGTATTTTTCACCTAAATAAATACTCTTAGCAGCAGAATAAGCCATTTCAATATTTTCCTCGCTTTCTGGACTATTCTTTTGGAAGGCAGCTAGTAAATCTCCAAATTCTTCAGGACGTCCAACTTCATTTAATTCTTCTTGAAGACCCAATAATGCATCTTTTGCATTTTTATCACTCGGGAAATCAGCAATTATTTTTTTATAATCTACAATTGCCAAATCATGTTGATTTAAATTACCATAGCTCTGTGCCCTTTTTAATAAAGCAGAAGATAAATAAGGACTATTTGTTTTATTCTGAATCAAATCAGTAAATCCAACTATAGCATCTTTATATTTATTATTATTGAATGAAATTAAATTTTCTTGATAGATGGCATCATCTAAATATTTTGAATTTGGATAATCTGTTCTAATTTTTCTAAATGCTTGTTTGGCTTCAGTTTCTTTATTTAAATAACTCAAGGTCACCCCTCTTTGATAAATTGCATAATCTTTATCTGTCTTGATTTGATCAATTGCTTTGGTATAATAATTTAAAGCCTCTTCGTAATTTTTTGCTACCAAATAGGTATCTGCTAGACGTAGTAAAATATTTGGATTACTTTTTGAATTAGGAGAAGCTAACATTTTGTCTGCATATGTCTTGAACAATACATTTGCCTTCGTGAAATCTTTTGTATTAAAATAAGCATAAGCTAATCCTAAACGCACTTTTTGTTGAAAATCACCAACATTATCAACTTCTGGAACACTAGAGAGTAAAGGAGAATAATTTTGAATAGCCTCTTGGTATTTTTTCAATTGAGACAATGACTCAGCTTTTCCGAATATAGATTGAGCCTTGATAGATTGACTTTCTTGAATTTCAATGGCATTTTCAAATAATTCAATAGCTTCTTCAAACTTATTTGTATTATAAGCTGAAACGGCCAAATTATAGCTCAATGTTTGAAAGGCTAGATTTAATTTAGAGCTTCTATTGCTTAAACTTTTTAAATAGTTTAGCGCAGCAGTTAAATTGTTTGAATTAATGAAAGCATCCGCCACTAACTCATTTGCTTCTTCAGTATATCGGCTATTGGGAAATAATTTGTTGAATTCCTGAATTTCATAAATTGTTTCACTTGCTTTTCCTAAATCCAATAAAACTTTGGCATAATTGAAATAAGCATCTTCTTGAATGTTTTTATTGAATTTAAGCTCTTTTGCTATGGATAATGCATCCAAAGTAGCTTCTAAATTTCCTGCTTTTAATTGCGACAATCCAAGTGTCAATGCTGCATATTGGGATAAAGTATCTTTTGCTGCAACAACTGGTTTTAAAATATTTGCGGCCTGATTAAATTGATTTGTTTTATAAAGTGAAAACCCTTGACGATACTTTATACCATTAGTGATTGCACTTGAATTATTTTTTTCGGCGATTGCATAATTTGAAACCGCTTTTTCATAATATCCTAATTTAAATTGAACTTCTGCCACTAATAAGGATAAGGCATCTAATTTGTAAGCTGAAGATTGTTGACGTAAAATAGGTTCAGCATAATTTAATAATTCAGAAAATTTTCCTTGATGAAAAAAACACATGGAAATCCAATTCGGAATTTCAGATCTATATTTTGAGCTATTTTCTGCTTTCTTGAAATCATTTACTGCATCCGCATATCTTTTATCTTGAAAATTAAGAATTGCAGAATAATAAGCAGATGAAAAAGAATACTCTTCAGCTGGAGTAATTTTTATTTCATCAAATAATTTTAAAGCGTTTTTAAAGGCCTTTGTTTCATAATATGAAACTGCTAGTTTATATTTTGCCTCTAAATTAGTTTCCGACGATCTGCTTAAATATTTAATAGCTTTTGCATAATCACCATTGTCATAGAAGAAACTGCCCAAACCTCGCAATAATTTAATCGATTGTGGATGCTCAGGATGATTAGCAACGAATCGCTCAGCAAGTACTTCTGATTCTGGCTGAGACATATAAATTGAACAAAGGGTTATATAATACTCTGCCAATACTTTTTGACCAGCTTGTTCTCCATTAATTGGTTCTAAAGTTTGTAAGTACTGGATAAATTCCTCTTTTGCAGCAACATAATTCTTTGCATCAAAATACTCTTTTGCTTGACGAAAGTGTAAAGTATGATCTTTAAAACTTAATGTTTGTTGGGAATAACCTGAGTATGTTGAGATTAATAAGGAACCTGTTAAAATTGCACAGGATAAAAATATATTTTTCTTCATTATAAAATGATTATTGCAGACACAATTACTACAATAATACGAATTTTTCATCAATTTATTTTATTTTACCATTCATAAATTGACATTAAATCGTACTCTAAAGAGATATTATTTTAAATCAATCATTGAATTGATTATTTTTGTTTTTATTATTAAATTTTACTTCAATTAATAAACTTTATTAGATGAAATTTTTCTTAAAACTTATAAGCATTTCTTTGATAGCTACTTCAAATTTAATAGGTCAAGGAATCGTACATCAATTGGCAATGCCATCTCCTCAAACTCATTATTTTGATGTTACAACTACTATCGATATCGCTAGGTTAAAAACGAATAAAAGCTATGTTGATTTTAAAATGCCTGCCTGGACGCCCGGATCTTATTTAATTCGAGAATATGCCAAAAATGTTGAGCAAGTAAAGGCAAATCTTAATCAAGAACCTATTTCTGTTAAAAAAATTAAGAAAAATACTTGGAGAGTTCAGATTCCTGCTTCGTTAAAATCCGGTAAAATCTCTTTAAATTATCAAGTTTATGCTTATGAAATGTCTGTTAGAACTTCATTTCTAGACGATTCGCATGGCTATGTAAATCCAGCAAGTGTATTTATGTTCGTTGAAGAATTTGCCAATGCTCCTATTGCATTAAAAGTAATTCCACATGCAAGTTTTGCTAAAGTATCTACTGCGTTGGCCACTGATTCTAAATTTAGTTTCACAGCGAAAAATTTAGATGAATTTATCGATTCACCCATTGAAATTGGAAACCACCAAGTCTTTTCTTTTAAAGTAAAAGGAATCCCTCATCAAATTGCCTTTTATGGACCGGCAAAAGTTGACACAAGTAAATTTTTGAAAGATGTAGAAAAATTGTGTTTGACAGCAATGCAAGTAGTTGGAGAACATCCATGTGATCACTATTTATTTATTATCCACAATTTGAATCGCGGTGGTGGCGGTCTCGAACATTTGTACTCTACTACTTGTCAGGTTTCTAGATTAGCTTATGAAAATGAGAATGGGTATAATGGAATTATGAATTTGTTAGCTCATGAATATTTTCATTTATGGAATGTAAAGAGAATACGTCCGATGGCTTTGGGGCCTTTTGATTATGAAAATGAAAATTATACTCATAATCTTTGGTTTTCAGAGGGTATCACCTCCTATTATGCAGATTTATTATCATATCGTGCAGGTTTTATTAATAAATCGGGCTATTTAAAAGGATTAGGAGAGGAAATTACAGGTGTTGAAAATACGCCGGGAAACAAGGTAGATCCTGTATCTGAATCAAGCTGGGATGCTTGGATTAAATACTATCGTCCAAATGAAAACTCCCGAAATTCATCTGTCTCTTATTATGATAAAGGTTCGGTTCTAGGTGGTGTATTGAATTTGTGGATTATTTCAAATTCAAATGGTAAAAAGTCTCTTGATGATGTTTTTAAATATTTATATGAAAACTATTACAAAAAACTAAATAGAGGTTTTACCGATGTAGAACTTGAGAATGCCTTTACCACTATTGCTGGAGTTTCTGCAAAAGAACTTTTTGCGAATTTGATTTATGATGTAAAAACGCCTCCTTATCAAGAATTATTTAAGCAAGTTGGATATGAGTTTGTAGACGGAAATACGTCAAAAGAGACTCCGTTTATTGGATGTAATGTGGCTAATAACAAAATTACTTCAGTTTACAAAGGTAGTTCGGCTTATCAATTTGGCCTAAATGTAGGTGACGAAATAGTAAAAGTAAATAATGAAAATTTTGAAGGAATTGATAAATTGTTGGCCAATAAGAAAATTGGTGATTCGGTGTTATTTACCATTAAACGTGATGGTATAGAAAAAAATTATTTGATTCCTGTAACCAAAAGTCCATTAAGTCAATTTGAGATAAAACCTTTATCTAACTCCTCAATTGGACAGAAAGAATTGGAAAGAAAATGGTTGAATTGAGAGTTATGAATTAAGAATAATGAATTTTTGGTATGCACTTTATAAAAGAATTAGATTGTAATCAATTGAAAGTTTTGCTTTATGAGTGGAATTCAAAGTATATTGTCAAATATGAAACTTCAAATTTAGAGCAGACAATAAAATTCTCTGTATTTGACTTTACCTCTCAAAAAGAAATAGAGGAACTTGCTACAAGTTCCTCTATTATTAATCAAATAATTAAGAATTTTGAGGATTTATCTGAAGAAATTAAAAATATGCTATAAAAACTACACTAATTCTAATTACTCATAATTCATAACTCATAACTCATAATTCATTAATTCTTATTCTTCGACAATTTTGATCGATTCAATTTTATCTCCCTGTCTAATTTGATCGATAACATCTATTCCTTCTACAACTTTACCAAAACAAGTATGTTTTCTGTCTAAATGTGCAGTGTTTGTGCGACTATGACAGATGAAAAACTGAGATCCTCCTGTGTTGGGCCCCCTATGCGCCATAGATAAAACTCCTCTGTCGTGATATTGATTGTTTCCAGTTAATTCACAAGGAATTGTATAACCAGGACCACCAGCACCTGTTCCAGTTGGGTCTCCTCCTTGAATGACGAAATCAGGAATTACACGATGAAAAGTTACACCATCATAAAATCCTTTTTTTGATAAATCAATGAAATTTTGCACGTGAATTGGTGCATCTTCTTGAAAAAATTCAATTTTCATTAAACCTTTCTCGGTCAACATTTCTGCGTATGCCATAATAATCTCTTAAATTTGTTAATTAGTTTGCAAAAGTACTTAAATTCCTGCACATGAAACCATCGCTAGCCCTTTCAATTTTTTATATTTTCATATTAACTCTTTTTTCTTGCCAATCTTCCTCAGAAAAAAATAAATTAGAAGCTTCAAATTTTTTTCTTCGGGGGAATCAAAAATGGAAGGAAAAAGAATATCGTGAAGCTCTAAAATGGTATAATGAGGCAATTGAAAAAGATCCCAAACTATCAGATGCGTATTTTAACCGAGGATTGGTATATATTGCGATTGATAAGCAGAATGAAGCTATTCAAGATTTTGAAAAAGCTGTCGAGATTGATCCTAAATTTGCAGCAGCGTATCGCCAGCTTGGTGATTTATTTTTAGAACAAAAACAATTTGCTAAGGCACTTTCCTCCTACCAGATTGCTCTTAACTTGGAACCAAATCAAGTGGAAGCAAAAATAAATGAAGGGGTCGTATATCAAGAAATGGGCGAATTGGATTTAGCAGAAAAAAGTTTTAAGGCTGTTTTAAAATCAAAAAAATACACCGATTTGATTTATAATAACTTGGGATATATTGAAATTCAGCGTAAACAATACGAAACAGCTAAAAAATGGATAGATAAAGCATTGTATTTGTCCCCCGAAAATGAATTGTATTTACGTAATTTAAAACGTATTGAAGACGAATCAGGACTTAAATAAGCCCATATAGTTTGCTAATATTTCTTTATTATCATCAGGATTAGTGAAAATTTCTAAAATAATGGGCTTTTTTGAAGCTTTTTGAATAATTTCTAATTGATGTTGTAACTCATTTGAGTTTTCTGCTTTTAAATAGTCAAATCCATTTTCTAAGGCAGTAAATTCAGCACTATTTTCTTGTTTGGTCGATATATAGTCTTCCAATTCATGAAGGTCTTTTGCCCCCTCTAAATTTCTGAAAATTCCCCCTCCTGAATTGTTTAAAATAATTATTCTGTGTCCTGTATGTAGGTATTTATTCCAAAGTCCATTTTTATCATACTGAAATGATAAATCTCCAATTAACAAAAAAGAAATTGTATCTATGGAACAAGTTGAACCAATATAGGTACTCACACATCCATCTATTCCACTGGTTCCTCTATTACAATAAACTGAACCTTTTGGAAAAAAAGGTAGCCAATTACTATAACGGATACTTAATGAATTACCAATATGAATAGGATTTGCACTTTGGGAAATGGAATTAAGAACTTTTTGAACGGCATGGAGTTCATTCCAATTTTTATTTGCATCTAAAAATGTATGTTGGATTTCTCCACATTCAATTGAGTATTTACCCCAAAAAGAATAGTAAGATAAATTTAACTTGTGGCCTGATAAAAAGTCGCATAATACTTTTAAAAATAATTTCGAATCTGCTGCTATCAGGTGAGTTAAGGATTGATAAGTATCAATAATTGAATCATTACTACCCGTTTTTATTAACCAATTCTGTTTAGGTGTTTGCTTTCTGAAAAATTGTTTAATTCTTTTTGAAACATGTGATCTTCCAATATGTATGACTAGTTCACTCGATAATTTTTCCCAAATTTTGTCATTTGCAAGTATCAAATCATGATTTTGAACTACGAACTCTGATGCATTAGAGGTTGAATCTCCAATTAAAACCACTCCCAATGATTTCAATTGTTTTAAATAAGGTTTTAAATCTGAAATTTCTTCTATTTGTCCAATTGATAAAATGATTTTTTGTTCATTTTGATAATTGTTGCTTAGAAAATCTAGTATTTCACCTTCAGGTAAACTTTTTGATTCAGAGACTTTAAAAGCGTGTACATTTTCAGGCAATGCAAATGTTTCGCCTTTTGTGGGATAAAAAGGTTCTGATATAGGTACATTGAGGTGAACGGGTCCTTTTTTATCTGAAACAAGTGACAGAAGTGCCTCATTGGAAATTCGCTCTTGGTACCATTTTAAGGTATCTTCTGATTGAGCAAATGAAGGAAATTCTAAAGATTTTTTGACAGTTGTTGCCAAAAAATTAGTTTGTTTGATAGTTTGCCCATCCCATTGGTCAATCCATTCAGCGGGACGATCTGCTGTGATTGCTAATAATGGAATCTCTTGGTAAAATGCTTCAGCCAATGCAGGCCCTAAATTTAATCCTGCAGAGCCAGATGTACAACAAATGACAACTGGTTTATTGCAAGCAAGAGCTCGACCAAGTGCAAAAAATGCAGCTGAGCGCTCATCTACGATAGAATAAAGTTTTAAAGCTGGATTTAAATGAAGCGCGTGTATAATTGGTGCATTTCTTGAGCCAGGACAAACGACTACGTCTTCAATTCCATGGATTGAAATAAGTTTTGATAATGTTAATAGTCCTTTTGGAAATGACATAAGCTAAAAAAAAGCCTCATAAGAGGCTTTTTAATTTATCCTAAATACGTTTTTAACGCTTTACTTCTTGAAGTGTGACGTAATCTTCTGATTGCCTTTTCTTTGATTTGACGAACACGTTCTCTTGTTAAATTGAACTTTTCACCAATTTCTTCTAAAGTCATAGCGTGTTCTCCATTCAAACCAAAATACAAAGTAACCACATCTGCTTCACGATGAGTTAAAGTAGAAAGGGCACGTTGAACTTCTCTTCGTAAGGAATCATTAATCAAACCTGTATCAGGTTTGTCTTCTGAATCATTTTCTAAAACATCCAATAGTGAATTTTCTTCACCCTGAACAAATGGTGCATCCATTGAAACGTGGCGACCTGAAATTTTCAAGGTATCTACCACCTCACCCGTTGAAATATCTAAAACTTCAGCTAATTCTTCTGGAGAAGGTTCTCTTTCAAATTTTTGCTCTAATTCAGAGAATGTTTTTGAAATTTTATTTAATGATCCTACACGATTTAAAGGAAGACGGACAATACGAGATTGTTCGGCTAAAGCCTGTAAAATCGATTGACGAATCCACCAAACCGCATAGGAAATAAATTTAAATCCACGCGTTTCATCGAAACGTTGAGCAGCCTTAATCAAACCAAGGTTCCCTTCATTGATTAAATCGCCTAAGCTTAATCCTTGATTTTGATATTGTTTGGCCACGGAAACCACGAAACGAAGGTTTGCTTTTGTTAAACGTTCTAAAGACAACTGATCCCCATCACGAATTTTCTGGGCAAGAATTACTTCTTCATCAGGCGTTAACAAATCAACCTTACCTATTTCTTGTAGGTATTTATCCAGAGATTGTGATTCTCTGTTTGTAATCTGCTTGCTAATTTTTAGCTGTCTCATGCGCTATTAATTTTCAGATTTCTCTGTTTTTTCTGTTTTTTCAGGTTTAGGTAAAAGAGCTTTTGCTGATAAGCGGAATTTTCCTGTTTTCTTATCTACTTCCACTAATTTTACTTGAACCTCATCTCCTTCTTTAAATACTCCATCCATCGTTTCAATACGATCCCATGAAATTTCGGAGATATGTAATAAACCATCTTTTCCCGGTAAAAATTCCACGAATGCACCAAAAGATTGGATATTTTTAACTTTTCCTTGGTAAACTTCACCCACTTCAGGAATTGTAACAATACCTTTTACCATGGCTACAGCCTTATCCATTGCAGGACCGTTTGAAGAGAAGATACTAACATAACCACCATCTTCTTTTTCTTCAATTGTTACAGTCGCTCCAGATTGTTTTTGGATATCTTGAACTACTTTACCACCTGGTCCGATTACCGCACCAATTTGGTCTTTCATGATTTTGATAACCGTTGCACGTGGAGTTTGAGGCTTAAACTCTTCTCTTGTAGAAGAAAGAGCTTTTTTCATTTCGTTTAAGATATGTAAACGACCTTCTTTTGCTTGGGCTAATGCTTCTGCTAAAACCTCATAAGATAGTCCATCTACTTTAATATCCATTTGGCAAGCTGTAATACCATTTTCGGTACCCGTTACTTTGAAATCCATATCTCCTAAATGATCTTCATCACCAAGGATATCAGATAAAACGGCATATTTTCCAGTTTTTGAATCTGAAATTAAACCCATCGCAATACCTGAAACAGGTGCTTTAATTTTCACACCAGCATCCATTAATGCTAACGTACCAGCACATACTGTTGCCATTGAGGAAGATCCATTAGATTCTAAAATGTCTGAAACTACACGGATTGTGTATGGATATTCATCTAATTTAGGAAGTACTTTTTTAATTGCACGCATAGCTAAGTTTCCATGACCCACTTCTCTACGTCCTGGTCCACGATTTGGCTTTACTTCTCCCGTTGAGAATCCAGGGAAGTTATAATGTAGCATGAATTTGTTATATCCTTGGAACATTGGCTGATCGATAATTTGTTCATCCATTTTAGTTCCTAAAGTAACAGTTGTTAATGATTGAGTTTCACCACGAGTAAACACCGCAGATCCATGAGGTGAAGGTAAGTAATCTACTTCACAAGCAATGTTTCTGATTTCATTTAACTTACGACCATCTAATCGATACCTTTCTTGTAAAACTAATTGGCGAGCTGCCTCCTTTTCGATATCGTGGAAATAGTGATTAGCAAGAGATAAATTTACTGTATGATCTTCTGGTAAACTTGCCTTATATTCCTCAATAATTGCATTGAACGATTCTCTTCTACCAGATTTACTAGGATTTGCTAATTTAGCAACTTCTAAGAAACGATTATAGTAAGTTGACCATAAATGCTCTTTTAAGGCCTCATCATGAGTTTCATGACAATATTCACGCTTAACCGTTTTTCCAACTTGAGCTTCTAATTCTTTTAAAGCCTCGCATTGCATTTTTATCGCTTCATGAGCAACTTTTAAAGCTTCTAACATTTCAGATTCAGCAATTTCATTTGCTTCACCTTCCACCATTAAAATATCTTTTGAATTTGCAGCAACGATTAGTTCCAAACTTGCATCAGAAAGTTCTGAAACCGTTGGATTTATTACTAATTCTCCATTAATTTTTGCAATTCTTACTTCTGAGATGGGACCATTAAACGGAATATCTGAAACCGCTAAGGCAGCTGCTGAAGCTAAACCAACATACGCATCAGGTAAAACTTCTAAATCTGCTGAAATTAATTGAATATTAACTTGTACATCCGCATGGTAATCGCTAGGAAAAGTAGGACGTAAAGCTCTATCAACCAGTCGTGAAATTAAAATTTCATAATCTGATAAACGAGCTTCTCTTTTTAAGAAACTACCTGGAATACGACCATTAGAAGCAAATTTTTCTTGATAATCTACTGAAAGTGGTAAGAAATCTGTACCCTCTTTATGGGTTTTGGCTGCAACAACTGTAGCCAACAGCATCATGTTTCCAACTTTAACGACAACAGATCCATCTGCTTGCTTAGCAAGCTTTCCGGTTTCGATGAGGATCTCTTTGCCATTGGGCATTGAAATGCGTTTTTGAACGATATTAAATGACATATATACTATTAAAATAACTTTTCAGGCCTATCCTGAAAATTGTTTGTTTGATTGACTGCAAACTGGTAATGAGGGATTGAATTAAAACAGGGCCTCTCGGACGAGAAACCCTGTTAAAATTATTTACGAATACCTAATTCAGCGATAATTGCACGATAACGTGAAATCTCTTTACGGCTTAAGTAATCTAGCAAACTACGACGCTTACCTACTAACTTCAAAAGTCCAAGACGAGTGCTATGGTCTTTCTTGTTTTTCTTTAAATGCTCAGTCAAATGATTGATTCTGTAAGTAAATAACGCAATTTGCGATTCAGCAGAACCAGTATCGATTTTAGACTTTGCTTTCCCTTTTGATTCGAAAATCTCTTGTTTTTTCTCAGGTGACAAATACATCTTTTACCAGTTTAGTGTGAAAAAAATAATTAATTAACAAAATTACTAATTTTTGCGCGGAAATCCAAATTTGTTAGGAAGCTGGCTTTTGACTCTACTCCAATACATTACATAAACATCCCATTCAAACAGTCTAGAGTCTTTGAGTGATATTCGCATGAAATATATTCCAATCAATCCTAATAATACATTTGCCAACCACGCTCCCATTTGTAAGGCAATTTTACCTTCCTTGGCCATTTTTTCGCCCTGTTGAGTCAGAATATACATTAAAATAAAGAAAGATACTGCAACTACAATGGGTACTCCGAATCCGCCTTTTTTTATAATTGCTCCCAATGGTGCGCCAATTAAAAACATAACAAGTATGGCCAAGCTATTCGTAAACTTATGATGCCACTCTAAATTTGTTTTTTTAAGTTCTAAATTTTGAGAATCAATAGCAGCTTTATTGGAGGTTCCGAAGCTGATTAAATTTTGTGCAGATTGCAAGGCATCTGATCGAACTTTGGGTAAATTGATGATTCCTGTATCTAATGATTTTAATCGGGCTTTTACCCAATTTGTATTATATTTAAGCGTTTTAAGCGCAATAGCTGGATTTTTTCTGAAATATAAAAAATAGACATTATAGGAGGCTATATATCCTTTTTTAATCGTATGAATTACTTTTCGCAATGAATCGGCATCATGCATTAATTCTATATTGTTACGCATAATTTGATTTTTTGAAAATTGACTTTCGTCTGTTTTTTGTAAATCAAAAGCATCCAAGGACATAACCACCTTACTTTTCTTGAATTGATGTATGGCTACATCAGATAAATCGAGATTTGAGCCTCTGTCTGCATCCTCCAGATAATCTTTTCCATTAAACAATTCAAACACTAAATATTTTTTGTTTAAAATAGTATACATTTTTGCAGAATCGGCAATGGTTACATGGCGATTTCCATCATTTAATGAATGATCGTATATGACAATGTGCTTCAGTGTTTTATTATCAGGGTATTTTTTTGCTACTTGAATAGTGTAACCTGGAAGATCCGTATAAAAAATTCCCTCTTTTATGTTCAAAGTAGTTTTAGTAGTTTTAATATCATATAAAAGACTCCATCCCTTTAGATTTGCCCATGGGAGTGCTATATTGGTGAACCAAAACATGAAAGCACTCAGGCATATGGCCAACACGATAATTGGTCTGAAAATTCGTATGATTGAAATACCCGCACTTTTTAAAGCAGTTAGTTCAAAATTTTCTCCCAATCTGCCAAATGTCATTAACGACGACATTAATACCCCCAATGGCATCGCCAAAGGAAGTGTAATTAAGGAGAAATAGAAAAATAATTGAAAATAGACTTCTACACCTAAATCTTTACCGAACAAGTCAGCAAAATAGAATAAAAGTAGGCGTAACAAAAAAATGAAAATAACAACAATTAAAGTAAGAAAAAATGGCCCCATGAAAGCCTGGAGAACCAATTTGTCTATTTTTCGCATACTAACTCCCAACAATTTCCTTTAATTTATCTGTTAAATATTCCCACAATTCTTCTGCATCATCGTCTGATTTATAGCTAGAAGAATCATCAATTACTTGTAAATATGTTGTATTTGAAATCTCACTAACTTCTAGGGACATTTCTAAAGTCCTTTTATTTTTTTCTTCTTCAAATTCAAACTTTACAAATTTATTTAATTTTTGACTAATTAAATTGGCTAAATGGTTTTCATTATCCCAGATAAAATTAAAATTGCTGGAATTTTTGACAATTACCTTGTCTGCAAACCATTGTTGAAGTCCTGACGCCGTACTTAAATATGGAAATAAAACTTTTGGAGAGGCTCTTAACTCAAACTCAAATTGGTAGGCTTCTGTTGCCATAGGAATTATTTTAGCTTAATTAACAAAGATATACATTATCACAAGAAAGTCAATAGGTTTAGGGAGTAGAGTGACTAGAGCGATAAAGTGACTAGAGTGATAAAGTATAAATTTTCTGAAATTTAAAGGAGTATAAAACATAAGTTACAAACATAATTTTAGTGGTTAAAATAGGTTATAAAAAAAGACAAGCTGATAAGCTTGTCTTTGTAGTAGCGGGGAGCAGAATCGAACTGCCGTCCGTCAATTGACGGATATGAATTCAATCTGTTTTCTAATAAATTCTCTGCCTCTACTAGATTTTAGTTCTTTTTCTCTATTCATGGCATCAATTTTGTGATCAAAAAATTCGACAAGAATCACCGTCCAAGGTCTAAATTTAACAGTGAAACCTTTGGTAGCCAAATAATTATGTGAGTGAAATCTAGCAATTAGTCCAGAAGTAAACCCGATATAAATTTTCTGAAATTTACAGGAGTATAAAACATAAGTTACAAACATAATTTTAGTGGTTAAAATAGGTTATAAAAAAAGACAAGCTGATAAGCTTGTCTTTGTAGTAGCGGGGAGCAGAATCGAACTGCCGACCTT
>JACCDQ011461109.1_pt1 | contig 69902 bp, 72 predicted proteins | sample 7446031 | NCBI WGS metagenome assembly JACCDQ01 (sample SAMN15323442, study PRJNA562643) | freshwater metagenome | isolation source: river surface water | place: USA:Blue River Watershed | collected 2017-08-17
AAGCTGGTGTCGAATTCATACTTCTTGCGATCGATACTCTCCTCGTGATAACGAACGCCGAAGACGGCCTCACTCCGGATGCCGAAGCTGTCATGTTTCAACTGCAGCTTCGGTTCGATGCCGAAGAACTCATACTGGCGCGGACGAATGGCGCGCTCGGTGCCGAGTTCGTAGGCATTCTCATCGTCGTCGTACTCGAACTCACGGAAACGCTTCGACGTGCGACGGGTTTTCGAGTAGTAAGCCTGCGTCGACAGCTTCACCTGATCATTCAGATCCAGTTCGTGAATCACTTGCGCGGTATCGCGTTTCATCGTAAACCGCTCGCTGCGCAGGTCGGACAGGCTGCCGAATGCGCGGAAGGGATTGGTCCGATATTCCTCGGCCGTCAATCCGGTTTCGCTGAAACGCGAGTCTTCCTCGAAATTCGAATATTTACCGGTAATGCGCTGGCTGCCGCTGATACGGTAAGTGCCTTTGAGCGCGACATCCTGCAAGTCGAAACCGTGTTCACGGCGGATACCGTCGCCGCGCTTTTTAAGCACGTCGATCATGATGCCGCCATTGTCGGTACCCGTACCGACATTGAAATGACCATCGTAGTAGCCGCGATCGCCCCCCGTCACGCGGAAGCTACCCGTCGTGCCATTGGTCGGCACCGGGCGGGTGACAAAGTTGATCATGCCGCCCATCGTCTGCGGGCCGTACAAGATCTGTCCGGAACCTTTCAAGACCTCGATGCGATCCACCCGGTCAAGCGGCGTCGTGTAATGGGACGAGGGATCGCCATACGGTGCGAAGAACACCGTCGGGGCGCCGTCCTCGAGCAGCAGCGTGCGCGAGCTGCGCCGCGGATTGAGGCCGCGCAGTCCGATATTCAGGTGAGTGCCCGCGACATCCTCGGCGACTACGTGCAAGCCGGGAATCTCGCGAATGGTCTCGACGATGGAGAACGGATTCCGTTCACGTAGCTCTTCACTGGTCAGCACGCTGGACGATCCCGGCAGCGACTCGAGACTGCCCGGCAAAATGCTCGATGCGGTCACTGACACCGGAGGCAGGCTGCGCTGCTCTTTATTTTGCTCTTTATTTTCTTCCGCAACCGCATCGGCCGTCAGTCCGGCAAATGCCGACCCGACTGCTGCCGCGATCATTGTTTTTCTGGTCCACTTCATACAATCCCCATCGAATGAATCGTTCTGATAAACAGAGCCGAGTGTAGCGCGGCGGATCTCGGTGGGTCATTAGGGAGTATTCCCGATGCGCCGGGAAAAATTCCTTGCGGAGCAATCGGGCCTATTTCCCGGTCCATCGCGATGGCGGCATGATGATCGCCGCCGCGTAATTCGGCGTCGATTTTCTAGAGGAGGCTGGTCGCCACGACTGATTTAAGCGGTCATGGCTGTGGCGATCGTGATCGTCGTCCTTGCCCTGCTTGACGATCCGATCCTGTGCTGCCGGGGTGAGGGGGAAAACACCCCGGAGAGCATGGCTTCCCGGGGTGGTGAACGATCAGAAGCGGTAGCGCACACCGACCATGAAATTGCGCGGTGCGCCCGGCGCCACGAAGCGGCTGAACGATGGCGGCGTATTCGGCGAGCCGTACTGGTTGCCGAAACGGTCGAACATGCTCAGCGCCATCAGGCCATAAGTCTCGAAGCGCGTGTCAAACACGTTGTTGACACGGACAAAGTAATCCAGCCCCTTGCTCGCCTCGTAGTTCGCGTGCAGGTTCATCAATGCATAACCCTTCACGCTCGCGTTCACCTTTTCGTCATCACCGATCAGGCCATCTTCATTCCCCTGCGTGACCAGGCTGGAGGTGGCCAGCACGCTGCCGCCGATCACCAGCTTCGGCTGGGCGCGCCAGTCGGCGCCGATGCGGATCGTGTGCTTCGGCAGACCGGCGATGCGGGTGCCCGGACGGACCGTGATATTGCGCTCGCCGCCGAAGAGCTCGCCCTCATCCTCGTAGGTCGCTTCAAGATAGTTGTAGCTCGCATGCAGGCTGACTGGCCCGATCTCGGTGCGGGCCGACAGGTCAATACCCTGGCGGCGGGTGCGCGAGAAGTTGCTGAAGTAACCCAGGCCGCTGACCGAGACTGCCCGGAACAGGATGTCGTCCTTGTTCTCCGAGCGATATACCGAAGCGGTGAACTCCGACTCCGACGACAAGCGCCAGCGCGTACCGAATTCGATGGTGCGCGCAATCACCTGCTTCAGGTACGGGTCGGCCTGCAGGCCGGTGGGCAGGCGGCAGGGCTCGTTCGGATCCGCACAGCCGAGCTCGATGACGGTCGGCACACGGTTGCTCTGGCCGACATTGCCAAACAGCGAGATGGCCGGCGCCAGTTTGTAGCTGATGCCCAGCGAGGGATTCAGACTGTTGTAGTTGAAGCTTTCACGCGGACGATCGGTGCCGACACCCCCGGCGTAGTTAGTGATCGTATTGGCGACGTTCGCATGATTGAAGCGCGCCGCACCCGTGACGAAAGTCCGCTCATTCAGCGTCCAGGTATCGGATGCGTAAATGCCCAGCGCCAAGGTCTTGCCGCGCACGCCGGAGGTGCGCTCCGCAGCGTCGCAATCTATCGGCGAGCGACTCGGGCTGAGTCCCTCGCACTCGGCCTGCGACGCACCGTAGCGAATCTGGCTGGCGTCGGTACTGGCGCCCAGCGTCAGCTGATGCGCATCCAGCAGCTTGGTGTAGTTGACGCTGCCGCCGTAGCTGGTCTGGCGGCTGTTGTTGTAATTGACGACCGCTTCGTCCTCATAGGTGCCCGGCACCGTCTCCGATTCCTCGCGCTCGGCATCGCCGCTGTAAGCTCTCCGCTTGCCTTGCCGTACATACGCCATCGCCGACAGCTCGGTACTGCTGTCGAGCAGACGCTGAAAATTGAACGTCAGCATGTTCAGATCATTCCAGGTCTTGTCCGAGTGCGTGTAGATCCCGTCGCGCTTACGCTCGTACATATTGCCGGTCGGGCTATCCGCGCCGTCCGGGCCGTAATTCAGGCTGGGCAGCAACGCATTGCCGAGCAGGCTGCTGCGCGCCACGACCAACGACAGATCCCAGTTGCTATCGTTCTGCTGGCGGCCGATTTTCGCGAACACATTGCCCAGACGACCCTGTGAATAGTCGCGCCAGCCTTCTTCGTCGAATGCGGTGGCGCTGATGAAGCGGTGATAGCCGTCTTCCGACTTGCCACCGTGAGAGACATCGATACGCTTGCGACCAAAGCTGCCCGCCTGCAGCTTCACCTCAGTCCCCTGCGTGGTCAGGCCTGACTTGGTGGTGAACGCCAGCGCGCCGCCAAGCGTGTTCAGGCCGTAGATGGGATTCGAGCCGGGGATGAGTGCCACATTCCCGATTGCCGCTTCAGGAATCATGTCCCAATTGACGACATCGCCGAATGGCTCATTCACGCGCACGCCGTCGAGGTAGACCGACAGACCCTGCGCCGAACCGAGGATGCTCGACAGGCGGAAGCCACGGTAGGCAATATCGGCCTGGAACGGACTGCCCTGCACTTCATTGATCGTGATGCCCGACAGATTGCGCGCCATGTAGTCGGTCAGGTTCATGGTCTGGCCGCGCTCGATGTCTTCCGAGGTCACGCTCTGCACATCGTAAGGCAGCTTGTCCTCTTCGATGCCGATGCCAGGCAGCGGCGAGGTGCCGACCACTTCCACTTCCTTCAGCGTCTTTTCTTCTTTGCCCGCCTGCGCTTCCTGCGCGTGCAGAACAGGCGCGCCGAACAGTCCCGCAACCGACAGCGCAACAGCGCTCAGCCGACATGCGCGCGGCATCTGCTTCTTCATCTTCTCTTCCTCTTTCGTTTTTTTGATCGTTATGTGGTCCGCGCGCCGAATGCGGCGTCCGGCCATCCGGCGGCAGGATGAAAGCCCCGCGGGATTTTACGGGTAGACGCCGACCAAAGGATTGGGAATTTTTCCCGATGCGGCCCGGGCGGGCATCAGGGCGTCAGCCCGTGGCGCTGCCATCTCGCTTGGGAAGTTTTCCTATTTGTTAATCCTGGGACTGCGGCTAGAGTGCGCTCTTGCGATGTCGGGGCATCGCCCGATTCTTTCCTGTTGATTTTCTGTACCATGATGCACGCCGCAACTATTGACAGAGACATGTCGCTCTCCAGAAAAACCACGGTCATGCTGGTCGACGATCACGCTGTCGTGCGCGCTGGCTACAAACGGTATATCGAACTCGATCCGGATCTGCAGGTGGCCGGCGAAGCCGCCAGTGGTGAGGACGCTTATGCGCTGCTGGAAAGACTGGCGGTTGATATCGTGATCATGGACCTGTCCATGCCTGGGCAGGGCGGTTTCGAGTCGCTGCGACGCATACTGAACCGCTATCCGGCACAGCGCGTGCTGATCTTTTCAATGCATGAGAATGCGTCGATCGCCAATCAGGCACTGCGGCTGGGCGCCTGCGGCTATCTGACCAAGAGCATGGCGCCTGATGAGATCATCGACGCGATTCATCAGGCCATGCACGGCGGGCGGCCGGTCGCACCGGCACTGCGTGTCGACCTGGAAGAGTTGAACGCGCCGCATCTGCCGCACAACGAACTGCTGCCGCGCGAATTCGAGGTGCTGATGCTGCTGGCCAGTGGCGAAAGCGTGGAGAGCATCAGCGTGCGCCTGCACCTGAGCCCCAAGACTGCGTCGAACTATCAGGCCAATATCCGCAAGAAGCTCGGCGTCGGTTCATCGATCGAGCTGCAGCGCTACGCGAGAGAACACGGCCTCATACCGTAAGCACTTGCCGGGCTCCGCTGCGGGCCTCGTTGCCCGGCAGAGGAAAACGCGCCACCAGCGTGAGGCCATTGTCGGCGCCGCCCTGCAGATCCAGGCGGCCCTGGTTGGCCAGCACCCGTTCACGTATGCCCGCCAGCCCTATCCCCTCGCGCGCGCCTCGGCCCTGTGGCGCGTCGATCAGCAGGCCGCGGCCATTGTCAGTCACGCTCAGGGTCAGCACGCCTGCCTGCGGATCGGCGACCAGCGCGATCCTGACCTCGGTCGCGTCGGCATGGCGCATCACATTGGTCAGCGCCTCCTGCGCGATCCGGTAAATCGCGACCGCCAGACGCTGCGGTAACGGCACATCATGCAGGGCCACCGACAGCCGGCAATCCAGCGAGGCATCGGCGCGCGACTGCCGCTGGCGTACCAGGTCGCGCAGCGCCTGCTCGAGCGCAATCTGATTTTCTTCGCCACCCTGCAGTCCGTACGGTCGCAGCTGCGCCAGCAGTCCGCGCAGCTGCGCGAGAATGCTGCCGCTGTTGTCGTAGATCGCCTTCGCACATTCCTGCAAAGCTGGCTGGCCGCCGGTCTGTTTCAGCAGATATGACGCGTCGACCTGCAGCGCCGTCAGCAGCTGACCGAATTCGTCATGCAATTCGTGCGCGAGACTGCGCCTCTCCTCTTCCTGCACGTCCTGCAGACGGTGCAGCAGCTCGCGCTGCTTGGCCAGTTGCTCAGTCAGCGCCTCGCCCAGATGATTCAGCGCCTGCGCGACCTGATTCAGCTCGCGGGTCGCGCAATGGGCGATGCGCACCCGGTAGTCGCCAGCCTCGATACGCGCAATGCCGGCCAGGATGCCGGACAGCGGCGCCAGTGCGCTCCTCACACTGACCCATAAGGCAATCACCAGCGCCAGCGTGATCGCGCCGAACAGACCGAACTGCAGCAGCGCCGCGCGAACGGCCTCCGCACTTTCCGCCTGCGGCTGCGGCTCCAGCACGAGGGTCAGCCGCGATCCGTCGGCGAAGGCTTGCGGCAATGTGTAGGCGTTCGCCTCGCGCCCCTCTAGCAGCCAGCCGGCCAGCAGGTCTGGCAGGGGTTCGCGCTCCGGCGCACGCGTCAGGCGACGCCCCTGTTGATCCAGCAGCGCGACGCGAAAATTGCGCAGGGTGCCACTGGCATTGAGCGCATCGACCGTCTCGACACGCTGATCCAGCGTCTGTCTGTCTTGCAGCACCGACAAAGCAGACACCAGTCGCCCGATTCGCTGGCTGCTGTCAATTTCATCGGCGATATCACGTCGCGCCGACAGCAAGGTCAGAGCGAGCGCAATCAGCATCATGACGCCGCCGACCATCATCAGGCGCAACAATAAACGGGTCACCAGTTGCATGAAAACCTTTCTCAGGATCAGAACGATCAGAATGCACGGAGCGGCGAATTATGTTCCAAAAAGCTAGTAGAGCCTCGGATGATATTGATAAACAGATCGGAATTTCACCCTCTGTCCCCGCAATTACCCGGAAATTTGTCGATTGTTACCAAAAGTTAGGGAAAGTTTCGGGGTATTTGAGATGAGGCATCCTGCATAATATGCTCACTTCATTTATCATTGTTTCTTTTACGAAACATCAACGTCCATTCTTGTCAGAGGATCATCATGAGCAAACGCACTCGCCCGGCGGATATCTATCTCCGCTTCCTGCAGCTAGCCGAAACGCTGCGCGCCATTCCGTCGCTGCCGCCCCTGGAGCCGCTGGAAGAACGGATTCTTGAGTTAATTGCCTATGCACGGCAGGCAGAAGAGCGGCTGTCGGTGAAAGACCTGATGGGTAAACGCGAACTCGGCTCGCCGGCCATGCTGCACGGACGACTGAAGTCGATGCGCGAGAAGGGCTGGATCCTGCTGGCCGACACCGAAGACGCGCGCCGCAAGCAGCTCGAACTGACGCAAGCGGCCCTGCTGCATTTCGACAAACTGTCCAAGTGCCTGCAGCAAGCCGTCAAGAAAGCCAGCTGACCTGCTTTATTTTTTTCTCAGAGCAAGCCAGATAGCGACCGCAATCACCGCGGCCACAGCCAGCTCGAGCCCCACCATCACCCAGCCCATCTCTAGCAACCCATCTCCGTGTCTGCTTGAAAATTCGTCCGCCCGTGTCTGTTCGCGTCGGATGAGTGCCTGATCGCTGCAGGAAGCGATCTCTGTCCTTGACTTTGATTGATCAAACAGATGGTCAGGGCTTTTCTTTCATTCCCTCACGGGCAGTCCGTCTGATCCTGGCCACCGGCCCGGATGATGACATAGCCACTGACGGATGTCAGAACAACTCCATATCGCCAGCCATTGGTTTGGCTTTGAGCGCTGACGAATATTTCTTTTCGAATTCCGCCAGCCGCGGACTCGCTGCCTCCAGCTTACGAACCAGCGCACGGCCAGTCGCCGGAAAGTAAGCAAGCTTGCGTGGATGAACGTCGTTCAGGTCCGCCGCAACGATAGGAATCTTTTCCTCCCGCAGATACTCCCGAACGAATTGCGCATTGCGTTCGCCGACGTTCAGTGCGGCCATGCCGGACAGTACACGGCCGCCACCGAACACTTTCGCCTCCAGCCGGTGACGCTGTGCGCCGGCCTTGAGCAGCTGGTTGATCAGCATCTCCATGGCCATCGCGCCGTAGCGCATCGATGCCGAAGCGGGACCCTCATCCCCACCCGGCAGCATGAAATGGTTCATGCCACCGACACCGGTTTCGCGATCACGAATGCATGCGGAGACGCAGGAACCGAGCACGGTCAGAATCGCCATGTCGGTGCTGGTGAAATAGTATTCGCCCGGCAGGACGCGCGCCGCCATGCAGCCGAAGTGGCGGTCGAAGTGCAGGTGCGTGGAAAACTGCGCATCGGTGTCCATCATCGTGTCGCCGGCGCTGACGCCAGTTCATAAACTGTCTTGCCGCGCAGTCGCAGCGCCTCCGACACATACAGGAAATTCTCCGAATGCCCGGCGAACAGCAGGGCATCCGGCTTCATCAGCGGCACGAAGCGCGCGAGAATCTGGCGCTGTGTCGGCTTGTCGAAATAAATCATGACGTTGCGACAGAAGATCACATCAAAGGGCGTCGACAGCGGCCAGCGCGGCGCCAGCAGATTCAGCGGCATGAATTCCACCAGCCGGCGCACTTCCGGCCGTATCCGCACCATGCCGCTCTGCGAGCCGCGCCCGCGCAGGAAAAAACGCTTCAGCTGTGCGCCTGGCAGTGACGTCACCCGCTCGGCCGGATACACGCCCAGCGCGGCCGTGGCAAGCACATCGGTATCGATATCCGTGGCGACGATGCGCACCGGCGGCTCCAGCGTGCCGTACGCATCGCACAAGGTCATGGCGATCGAGTACGGTTCTTCGCCCGTCGAGCTGGCTGCGCACCAGACGGTCAATGGCGCATGCTTGCGCGCATGCTCGGCCAGCACCGGGAAATGATGAGGTTCACGGTAGAATGCCGTCAGATTAGTCGTCATGGCATTGGTGAATGACTGCCACTCCGATGTACTTGAGTCACGGTCCAGCAGGTCGAGATAATGGCTGAACGATGCGATCCCGGTGGCGCGCAGGCGCCGCGCAAGGCGGCTGTACACCATCTCCTGCTTGCCATCGGCCAGGGCGATGCCGGCGCTGCGACGGATCATCGCGCGCACACGCTCGAAATCCGCCTGGGTGAACTGAAATTCCTTGACCCTGCTTTCCATCGATTGATCGCTCCTGGATTCGCGCGAAGCCTGCATGAGACCATGGTCGTCGCCCAGCTAAGCGCCGAGAAACACCGAGGAAGGCCCGCTGTTTGAGATTTCCAGATAAAAATTTCCGGAAAAAATAGCTTCCTTGATAAAGGTCGGATGTCTTCCCTGAATTTCTTAACGACATCTATCGCGTAAAATCAAGTCGATTCTGGTTGACGGCGACAACGTTCTCTCCATCCATCCATTCACACATTTGTTCCGTGCCGAATCCTGTTCCTCCCCATCAGGTCATTTCAAGCTTCGACAGCAGCTGGCTCGCGGAGCTGATCGCCCCATCGTCCCGTGAAATTTACGCATTTGACGAAGGCACACTGGCGCTGCTGATCGCCAGCACCGCCGCACATCGTGCGCTGAGACGCGCTGCGGCCGACGCAAAGCGTATGAGCTTGCTGGACATCCTGCCGGGCTTGTCCCAGAAACGTTTGCAACGCACGATGGCGGCGCTGCGCGAGGGCACGATGACCGAAGCCACGCTACCGGCCACGAGGCGCGGCCACGACAGCATCGATGTACCGGTCCGCTTGCGCCTGTCGCTGGTGCAGTTGCCCGGCCTGACGACGCTGGTGGCGGTCGTCGAGGACGCGCCGGATGCCGCTCATACCCCTCCCCCGGTCCACAGCGACAAGCGACTCGCCCAAATCGAAGCCCATGTACCGGGGCTGCTGTTACAGCTGCGGCGTGAGCCATCGGGCACACTGCGCTTCGACTTCCTGTCGCAGGCCTGCAAAGACCTGCTCGGCAGCAGCGCCGACCTGCTGTACGACGATCCGACCCGATTCCTCGCACAGATCGTTGAAGAAGACCGGCAGGATCTGGCCCGCAAGATGAGCCGGTCGGCCACCTACCTCATCGGACTGAACTGGGAAGGCAGGATCTGGATCGAGTCCTGGCAGGATTTCAAGTGGATCAATCTGCGCGCGATGCCGAGCGACGAAGGAGAGCGTGGCGTCCTGTGGACCGGCCTGATGACCAATATCACGCAGAGCAAGCGGCTGGCCGAAGAAAACCGCAAATCCCGCGAGCAGCTGGCCGAACTGAGCGCTCATATCGAAGATGTGCGCGAGCGGGAGCGCGAGCGCATCGAACGCGACCTGCATGACGATCTGGGCGGTAACCTGTCGGCGCTGAAAATGATGCTCGTACAATTCTGCAAACAACTGACGCTGACACCGCCGCTGGAAGAACGCCGCCAGTTTCTGAATCAGCTGATCGATCGTTCCATCGAATCGATCCATCGGATCTCGGCTGATCTGCGCCCCGGCATCCTCGACGCGGGCCTGGTCGCCGCGATTGAGTGGCTGGTGCAGGAGCAGCAACGGCATAACGGCATTCCCTACCGCCTGCACTCCGACTGGCAGGATATCTCGCTGCCAGCGAATCTCGCGACTTCGCTGTTCCGCATCGCGCAGGAGGCCTGCAACAATATCCGCAAGCATGCGCAAGCGACTCAGGTCGATATCTATCTGGTCGGAAAAGACGGCGAACTCGTACTGGAAGTGACCGATAACGGTATCGGCATCAGCGAGGAGCGGCGCAATAATCCGCGTTCATTCGGCCTGCTCGGCATGTCGGAGCGCATCGCAGCGCTTGGCGGCCGCTTCCAGCTGACGACGCGTAGTGGCCACGGTACGACCGTGCGAGTGACGACGCCGCTGCACCTGCATTGAAGCGTGACACGAACGATAACGATGGGAACCAAAGTCCACAACAACGGCAAGCCAATCCGCGTGCTGATCGCAGATGATCATGCCATCGTGCGCGAAGGACTCAAGCAGATCATCGCCGACAGTGCCGATTTCGCAGTGGCCGGCGAGGCGGACAATGGCCTGCGCGCCATACAGCAGGCACGCACCGGCGAATTCGACATCGTATTGCTCGACATCTCGCTGCCCGACCGCAACGGCATCGACGTGCTCAAGCAGCTAAAAAAAGAAATGCCGTCCTTGCCCGTGCTGATCCTGACGATGCACCGCGAAGACCAGTATGCGATCCGCGCGCTGAAAGCAGGCGCGTCCGGCTATCTGAACAAACAGAGTGCGCCAGCGGAGCTCGTGAATGCGCTGCGCGAAGTGGCCACCGGGCGCAAGTACATCACCGCCGCGCTCGCGCTGGAGCTGGCCAACCAGCTCGGCAGTGGTGACGACAGCGGCAAGCCGCCACACGAGACACTCTCCGACCGCGAGTACCAGACGCTGTTGATGATCGCCTCAGGAAAGGCCGTCGGCGAAATCGCGGACGAACTCGCCCTGTCGGTCAAGACCATCAGTATGTACCGCTCGCGGCTGTTGCATAAAATGAAGCTGCGACACAATGCCGAGCTGACCCACTACGCGATACGGCACCGGCTGTTACCCGACCTGCAGGAGTAGCCAGCACGGCGCGGGCCACCCGCCATCCACCACTCTCGGTCACGCTGCACGATCCCCCCAAAGAAAAAATCCTGCACCGCCTGCTAAACATTCGTTCTCCCCGCCCGTAACCGGAATCAACAGCAGTCGACCACGCCAGAGCAAAGGCCAGGCCGATCGAGCTGACGAAGCGGCCAGAAACGCTGGCCGGACCATCGGACCAAGCCAAGGAGAGCACCATGCCCGCAGTTATCAACACCAACCTCGCCTCGTTGAACACGCAGCGTAACCTCACCTCATCCCAAGCATCGCTGAACATCTCGCTACAGCGCCTGTCCTCGGGTCTGCGCGTTAACAGCGCGAAAGACGACGCCGCCGGCCTCGCCATTGCCGAGCGCATGAATGCACAGGTCAAAGGCATGAACGTCGCGATCCGCAACGCGAACGACGGCATCTCGCTGTCGCAGACTGCCGAAGGCGCGCTCGGCAAGGTGTCCGACGCGCTGCAGCGCATGCGTGAACTTGCGGTACAGGCGTCCAACGGCACCAACGGCCTGGCCGACCGCACCACGCTCAACGAGGAATACACGGCTCTGGCGGGTGAAGTGAGCCGCGTGCTTGAAAGCACCAAGTTCAACGGTCTGTCGCTGCTCAACAGCGCTTCTCCGGCCGGTGGCTTCGACTTCCAGGTGGGCTCGAATAACAACGTGAACGAAAAGATTAACATCGCGACCTCCGACATCACCGCCGGCACCGGGATCGATGCGGTCACCGCTGGCGGCACCTCGGCCAGCATCGCGGACGCTACTGGGGCCAACGCGCTGGCAGCCATGGATGCGCTGACCACCGCGATCGACGAAGTGTCGTCGGCGCGCGCGAAGTTCGGCGCCTCGCAAAACCGCTTCGAAGCCGTGATCTCGAACCTGCAGATCGCTGCCGAGAATCAGTCGGCATCGCGCAGCCGCATCATGGACGCCGACTTCGCCGCAGAAACTGCCAACCTGACGCGTGGCCAGATCCTGCAGCAGGCCGGTACCGCGATGCTCGCCCAGGCGAACTCACTGCCGAACGGCGTGATGGCCCTGCTGCGCGGCTAAACGACAGCACGGCGCCCGCTACGGGCGCCGTGCTGCTCGAAAACCTCCGCTACCGCAGCAAGTACAGCGCCCGTCCGCCGCCCCGTGACAAACGCCGTCAGGATCGTTTCGCGCGGGGCGTGCGGCGTGCAGCGACTCTGTCTCACGCAGGCATTGCCACCGAGGCCATGATGAAACTCCCCCCTACCGCGAGCGCCGTTCCGAGTGCGGTTGCCAGCCCTGTCTCCGTCAGCGGCGCCAGCAACGCCGGTGTGCGCGCGCCCGCCGGCAAACTGGCACAGGGGGACATCGACTCGCAGGCCCTTCAGCAGGTGGCCGACATGATGAGCCAGCGTATCGGCACCACCGGCCAGCAATTGCAGTTTTCTGTCGACAGCGACACAGGAAAAACCGTTTTACGCGTGACAGACGCCGAATCAGGCACGCTTTTACGTCAGATTCCCGGGGATGAAGTGTTAGCCATTGCCCGCATACTCGACCGAATGCAAGGAATGCTGATCAGACAAAAAGCCTGAGTGCCTGTTGGCAAACCACAAGGAGAACACCATGGGCATCACCGCCTCCGGACTGGGATCGGGACTGGACATCAACAGCATCGTCAAGCAGTTGATGAGCGCCGAATCGAAGCCGGTCACAGCACTCAAGACGCAGCAAAAGACTGTCACTGCGCGGCTATCCGCCTATGGCCAGCTGTCGTCGGCGCTCGCCACTTTCCAGAATTCACTCAAGAACCTGTCGTCCAACGGGCTGGCCGCCGTCGGCGCTGCCAGTTCGTCGCCCGCACTGACCGCGTCGGCTGGCAGCGGTGCGGTGCCCGCGACCTATGCGATCGAGGTCACACGCATCGCACAGTCGCACAAACTCTGCTCCCCCGGCTACGCCAGTGCCAGCGCCGACCTGGGCGCCGGCAGTCTGGCCATCGCCATCGGCAGTGCGACTCCGGTCACGCTCGCACCGGCCAGCAATTCGCTGTCAGACCTTGCTGCGGCGATCAATGCCAGCGGGCTGACGGTAACGGCGAGCGTCGTCAACGACGGCAGCGCGAACGGCCAGCGGCTGATCGTCAGTGGCAAGGACAGCGGCGCGGCGAATACGATCACACTGACCGGCAGCGGCGCACTGGCCGCCCTCAGCTACGACCCGGCCATGCCGCTCAATTTCGGCTATGACGGCAGCGGCAATGCGCCGACGCTGATGAGCCAGACCCAGGCAGCGCAGGATGCACAGATTGCCATTGACGGCCTGAAAATCACTTCGCCGACGAACACCGTCAGTGGCGCGATCGCCGGTGTGACACTCCAACTGACCCAGACCACGAGTGCGCCGGCCAGCGTCCAAGTGACTCGCGACAGCGCTGCCGTGAAGACCGCCATCCATGGCTTTGCGAAGGCCTGGAATGAACTGCGCACCCTGGTCGGCACGCAGACTGCGTACAACGAGGCCACCAAGACCGGTGCGGCGCTGTATGGCGATTCCGGTCCGCGCACGGCACTGTCCCAGCTGCGCGCCACGATGAGCGCGGCCGTGGCCGGCGCCGGAGCGTATGACACGCTCAGCGACATCGGCATCAGCTTCCAGAAAGACGGCAGCCTGAGCGTCAGCGATACCAAGCTGCAAACGGCGATCGACACCCGTTCCGCCGATCTGCAGCAGCTGTTGGCCGGTACGAGCGGCATCGCCACCCGCCTCGGCAAGCAGCTGACCGACATGCTCGCCAGCGACGGCGTGCTCGCCGCCCGCTCCGACGGGCTCAACGCCACATTGCGCGGACTGGGCCAGCGTGAGCTGGCGCTACAGGCGCGGCTGGACGCGGTCGAATCACGCTACCGCGCGCAGTTCACGCGGCTCGACGCCGCGCTCACACGCATGCAAGGCACCAGTAGCTGGCTGGGTCAGCAACTGTCTGCCCTGACCCCCAAGTAAGCATACGAGGAGAAACCCCTGATGTTCGGCACACCCCGTCCCGGCGCGCATGCCTATCGGCAGATGAGCGTGGATACCGATGCCCTTGCGGCCAGCCCGCATCAACTGATCGTGATGCTGTTTGACGGCGCACTGCGCGCGATCGATACCGCCGCCGCCCAGATGGCGTGCGGCGATATCGAGGGCAAGGGCCTGTCAATCACCAAAGCCATCGACATCATCGGCAGCGGTCTGGCCGCCAGCCTCGACCTGAAGCACGGCGGCGAGATCGCCAGCCAGCTTGCCTCGCTGTACGACTACATCATCCGCCAGCTGGTGGCCGCCAACATCGGCAACCAAACGGAAAGGCTCGCAGAAACACGCAAGCTGCTCGGCCAGATGCGACAGAACTGGCTGGACATCGGCAGCACAGCGACTCCACAGGGAGTGGCTGCATGAGCCACGATGAGGACACGACCACCATGCTGAATCTTTATGAAGAAGTCGCCCGTCTGACCGGCAACATGCTGTCGGCCGCGCATCAGAGTGACTGGAACCAGCTGCTCGCACTGGAAGCCGGTTGCGCCACCTGCATCGAATCACTCAAAAGCTGTCCGGTGCCGGCGCAGCTGAGCGATACCGCGCGCCAGCAGAAAGTCGAGCTGCTGAAACTGATCCTCGAGAACGACCGTGAGATTCGCAAGCTCACCGAGCCCTGGATGCATCGTATCGGGCACCTGCTCGAATCGACGACCCGGCAGTGCGACCTCGCACGCGCTTACCGTGACGATTAAGCCGGGAACCAGCGACAATGAGCGGAGTCGGCAGCATGATTCCTCCAGCCGGTGCACTGGTCGGCCCGGTGGCTGCAGCGTCCGCGATCGAGATCATCGTCGACGTGGCCACCGACAATCTGCACGGACAGGCCGAGCGCAAGCCGGTGTCGCCCTCCAGCACCTCAGCGTCAGCGCAGCTGATACCGGCGGCATTAACCACGCCGGTGCTCAGCGCGAGGGCGCAACGTCTGTCGTCGTGGCTGTCTGCCGCCGCGCCCGCCGCAGAAGCTCAAGCGCCCGCGCGCGCCTTGCTGGCCGCGCCTGCGGACCAGCCACCGAAGATCGCGACGGCACTGCAAGAGGCCATCGCACAGAGCGGCCTGTTCTACGAATCCCACCTGGAAGAATGGGTCGATGGCAAACGCAGCATCGACGCACTTCGGCAGGAGCCGCAAGCGCGACTGTCGGCGTCAGCCGGCAGCGCTGACGCCGAGGCAGTCGCCATCGTGCGTCGGCAACTGGATCTGCTCGACACACAACAACTGCACTGGCGTGGCGAGCTATGGCCGGGCCTGCCACTGGTGCTGCAAGTGGCGCGGGAAAATGAACGCCCACAGCAGGACCGACACACGCCCAAGACCGACGCAGACGATGCCGTATGGCGCAGCACCCTGGTCAGTACGCTGCCGCAGCTCGGTGAAGTCAGGCTGCGCCTGCGTCTATCGGAAAACCAGCTGCAGCTGATCGTGCAAGCGTCATCCGAGTCCAACACGCGCCTGCTGCTGCGGGATATTCCCTCACTGGCACGCGCGCTGCAGCAAGCCGGCATTGTGCTCGACTCGGTACAAGCTCATGGCCGCCAGGCCGACTGAACAGCGCAGCGCCGTCGCGCTGGCGTACGGCGCCAGTGACGGCGCTCCGCGCGTGGTGGCACGCGGCCACGGCCTGCTGGCCGACGAGATCATCCGCCGCGCCAACGAGCATGAGGTGTTCGTGCACCAGTCGGCTGAACTGGTCGCTCTGCTGATGCAGGTCGATCTTGACCGCGAGATCCCACCTGCCCTGTATCAGGCCATCGCCGAGCTGCTAGCCTGGCTGTACCGGATCGATGCCGGGCTGGCACCGCCGCAAGCGGCGCCGAATCCGTAGCCACGCGCACACAACTCTTCCTTGAATTCGCCACACCGCGTAGTACATCGATCTGGTGCAGTTGCGCTATTCGGTACTGTGCGCCAGCGGCTTAAGCTGGAACCCGGGCCGCGTTGATCCGTGTCGACATGGGCTCGCCTATCATGATCCTCGGGAGACAGCAATGGCGCGTAGAAAAATCGAAGGAACACCCGGTGATGACAACGGGCCTGATGCGCTGATTGGCGACGATGGAGAGAACATCGTGAGAGGCTATGCCGGCGACGATTATCTCGACGGCGGCGGTGGCCGCGACCGCTTGCACGGCGACGCCGGCGATGACATGCTGATTTTCGACGGCATCGACAGAATAATCGATGGCGGTGACGGGATCGACACCTTGCGATTTCTGGCCGGTGGCCAGACCTGCACCCTCAGCAGGAAACGCGTGATTGACGATATCGAGGTGATCGATTTCGCATCCAGCGACAACAACCTCATTTTCAGCTTCGCCACTCTGCGGAAAATGCTCAGCAATGACACCCTCGTCATCACGGGCGACACCGACAATTGGGTCGATCCCGGCGGAGGCTGGCAGTTCGACGGCTTCAGCGATGACGGACGCTTTTATCTATTCACCCAGCGAGGTATCACCCTGAAAACGGAACCTGGCCTGCAGGTGGACGGGCTCAACATATGGACACCGATGAGCCTTTCCGATGCATCCGATTACTGGGTACACCTGCCGGAGGGTGACAACGGTATCGCACTTCATGTCTACGGCAAGGCAGGACATGACACAGTGACCAGCAATGGCGCGATGGACCAGCTGTTCGGCGATGACGGCGACGACTTTCTGGAAAGCTATGGCATCGGGGCCATCCTGCACGGAGGTGATGGTGATGACGCATTGAGTGCGAGCGCCACTGCCGTGATGTACGGCGATGCGGGAACCGATCTGCTTCATCTGATCGGTGATGGCATCAGGATTGCCGAGGGCGGCGAAGGCGCGGACTTATTCCTTATTTATCTTGATCCAGAGTTGCATTCTGATTTCCGGATTCTCGACTTCAGTCCCACGGAAGGAGATCGGCTCCGCATTCGAGTCGCCAACAATGAATCGCTCGGCCCATCCGATCTCTATCTGCAATCTGTCGACGGCAGCGACACTCTGTATGCGCTCGGATACGTCGATGCATCATCAAACGCGCACACCATCGTCCAGATCACCGGAAGCAATCTGGAGCTGAGTGCACTTCTGCCAGACATAAGCATTCTCTAGGCGCTGGCAGACTCTGCTGCGATCCAGCCGGCATGTTCATGATCCCGGAACGCCGCTGACTGTACCAGCCAGCCTCGCCTATCGCGCGGCTGATACAGGCCGCCCGCGACCTGACGCATGCGCGATGCAGCGACATAGTGCAGTTGCGCTATTCGCTGCCCATGGTAACCGGCCTAAGCTGTCACGGAAGACGCGTCCACTGACTGGACGGGCCTGCCTTTCCCGTAATTCAGGAGACCGCCATGACCCACAGGAGAATCCTCGGAACACCGGGGGATGACATTGGCGCCAACGCGCTGATCGGTAACGACCAACGTAATACGCTGTTCGGGCTTGCCGGGGACGATTTTCTCGACGGCGCCGGCCAGCGTGACCAGCTGTTCGGCGGTGAAGGCAATGACATTCTGATTTTCGACAGCCTCGACCAAAAAATCGACGGCGGCGCGGGCATCGATACCTTGCGGATTGTCGATGATGGCCAGCAGATCACGCTGGGCAGTAAGAGTCATGTCAAGCACATCGAGGCGATCGATTTCGCATCAACCGATAACCACCTCCGCCTGAAGGCCAGCGACATCAAGCGCATCTCTGACGACGATACGCTCACGGTGACCGGCGACCACGGCAATCTGCTGGATCCGGGCAGCGGCTGGCAGCTCCTCGGCTTCAGCGCCGACGGGCGCTTCTACCATTTCGTCCAATCCGATGTCAGCCTGCTGGTCGAGACCGACATACAGGTCGTCGGATTCAATCAATCGGAACCACTGGTGCTCACCGACGCTCCAGACCACTGGTTCAGCACATCAACGCAAAGCCCAGAATTGACCGATGACGTGCATGGTGGCGGCGGCGATGACTTTCTGTACAGTGCCAATACCATGGCGCAACTGTTCGGCGATACCGGTGATGACAGCATCTTAAGCAGCGGGCATGGCAGCGTGCTGCGGGGCGGCGACGGTAACGACCACCTATACGCGCCCAATATCGCGGCAATGTTCGGTGAGGCAGGCAATGACACGATCACCTTCTTCGGTGGCGGCCTCAGGATAGCGTCCGGTGGCGACGGCCGCGACAGCTTCGAAATAAGGTACATCGGCGGAACGCATTACCGGATCCTCGACTTCAGCGTTGCAGCCGCGGAAACGCTCGTCATCTATTCACCACCCGACAAGTCGCTCTCGCCTGCGCAGCTGTCACTGGAGCCCGTGCCCGGCATCGACGATATGTTCGATCTGGTGTACCGCGAGCCGGACGCTCCACCCATCTCGCTGGCGACCCTGGTCGGCACCGACCTCAGTTCCGACGCGCTGCTTCCGCTGATCCAGATCGTCTGATCGCGACGGCACCAGCGGCCTGTCGGGACCGGTGCTTACACCGGCATGTTCATGATTTCCTGATAAGCGCTGACCAGCTTGTTCCGGACCTGCACCGTCGCCTGTAGGGACAGGCTGGCCTTCTGACGCTCGATCATCACGTCCGACAGATTCACGCTGTCATCGCCAAGCGCGAAACGCTGCGCCAGCTTGTCTGCGCTGTGCTGCTGGGTATTGACCTGGTCGAGCATGGCCTTCAGCGACGATGAGAAGCTGACCTTCACCCCCTCCGACGGCCGGCCTGCGGACGATGGCGCCGCCGCTGCCTGCAGCGGGGATGCCGGGCGCGCCGCAGCGGCCTTCATTTGGGCTGCCATGGCCTCGATGCGGCTAGAGTCTATAGGGCCGATTTTCATGGGGTGGTCAGCAAAGGGTAACAAGTTCAGACAAGTCACCGTGATCGCAGGTGCCCGTTTCGGGATGGCCAACGATGGCGACACGCCGAAGCTTACGGAATCCGCCGGCACGGCAAGCGACAAGCAGACGGCAGAATGTCCGGCTTTTCGGACGACGTCCGTCGGGCCAGATCAGGACAATCGGCTTCCATCCCCAAGACCGTCGACGAACGCCAGTGCAAACTTCCAACCTGAACCGCGGAGCCCTGTCATGGCAATAACGGCTGATACCGCAGAAAAATTCAATATGTCGACGCTGCTGCAGTCCGCGCAGGCGCGACGCATGCTGCCTGTCGCCGGTGTGGCCGCGCTGGTCGCGCTGATGGTCGGCATCTGGCTGTGGGGCCAGAAGCCTGAGTATCGCGTGCTGTTCTCCAACTACACGGACCGCGATGGCGGCGCGATCGTGGCGGCGCTTCAGCAAATGAACGTCCCCTACAGGATGGCCGACGGCGGCGGCGCCATCCTGGTAGAGGCCACGCAGGTACATGATGTACGGCTGCGGCTGGCGTCACAGGGTCTGCCGAAAGGTGGCGGCGTCGGCTTCGAGCTGATGGAAAACCAGAAACTCGGTACCTCGCAGTTTCTCGAACAGGTGAATTTTCAGCGGGCACTCGAAGGCGAACTCGCGCGCACCATCCAGGCACTGGCCAATGTGCAGGCCGCACGCGTGCATCTGGCCATGCCGAAGGCATCGGTGTTCGTGCGCGACCAGCAGAAGCCAACCGCATCCGTGCTGCTGAACCTGCATCCCGGCCGGGCGCTTGATCCACAGCAGGTGTCGGCGATCGTGCACCTGGTGGCATCGAGCGTGCCGGAACTGACGGTCTCCAGCGTCACCGTGGTGGACCAGAACGGCAACCTGCTATCCAATCAACACCAGCCCAAGGGCGCGAACCAGCTCGATCCGTCGCAGCTGAAATATGTCGACGAGATACAGCAGGCGATCGCGCGCCGGATTGAATCCATCATCACACCGATCGTTGGCCCGCAGAACGTACGTGCCGAAGTCAGCGCCGAGATTGATTTCTCGACCAGCGAGCAGGCGGCTGAATCGTTCCGTCCCAACCAGACACCGGAAACGACGGCGATCCGCAGCCAGCAGCAATCGTCGCTGCAAAGCACCGGCAGTCTCGGTGCATCCGGCGTACCCGGCGCGCTGTCGAATACCCCGCCGGCACCGGCCACTGCGCCCGTGAGCAATCCGCCAGCGGCGAACGCGGCAACACCAGTCGATGCCAATGCCAGCGCGCCAGCGCCGGTCGCGCCCGCACCGCCCAGCTCGAGCCAGAAGGACAGCACGATCAATTACGAGCTCGACAAGACGCTGCGTATCACGCAACAGCCGATGGGCGGGATCAAGCGGCTGTCGGTGGCGGTGGTCGTCAACCACAAAGTGGACGCCGGCAAACCGGGCAAGCCCGTCACGCGCGCGCTGACCGAAGCCGAGAAGACCGCGATTACCGACCTGGTCAAAGAAGCGATGGGCTACAACAAGGAACGCGGCGACACGCTCAACGTCGTCAACAGCCCGTTCGTCGACAAGGCGCCCGAACTGATCCCCGAGCTGCCCTTCTGGAAGGATGCGGACAATCTGGCGCTGGCACGCGAAGCAGGACGTTATCTGCTGATCGCCGCAGCGATCGCCTGGCTGTACTTCCGGCAGCTCAAGCCGCTACTGCGCCGCCTGCGCGACACGCCCGCGTCGCTGCCACAGCCGGTGGTCGCCGAGCCTGCGCTCAATACGGTTGCAGCGACGCCAGCGCGCGAGGCCCTGCCATCGACTGGCAACGATCTGGAACTCACCCGGCAAATCGCCCGCAGTGATCCGCGCATGGTCGCCAATGTCGTCAAGAACTGGGTGGGGGCAGAATGATCGAGAGTGGTGTGCATAAGGCGGCCGTCCTGCTGCTGGCGCTCGGCGAGGACGAGGCGGCTGAAGTCATGAAATTCCTGTCGCCGCGCGAAGTGCAACAGCTCGGCGCGACGATGTCGACGATGAAGTCGGTGCCGGCCGAAGATCTCGAGCAGGTGCTGGCCGAATTTCGCTCGGAATCCGGCCAGCAGACCTCGATCGGCATCGACTCGGATGACTACGTGCGCAGCGTACTCACCAAGGCACTCGGTGATGACAAGGCCGCATCGCTGCTCAACCGCATCCTCGGTGCGCGCGAAGCCTCGGGCATCGAGAGCCTGAAATGGATGGACGGACAATCGATTGCCGAGCTGGTACGCAACGAACATCCGCAGATCATCGCGACCATTCTGGTCCACCTCGAGCGCTACCATGCCTGCGAAGTACTCGGCTATTTTCCGGAACGATTGCGCAACGACGTCATGCTGCGCATAGCCACGCTGGATGGTGTGCAGCCGGCCGCGCTGCGCGAACTGAATGACGTACTGACCAAGCTGTTGACCGGCAATGAAGTGCTGAAGAAAAAACAGATGGGTGGCGTGCGCGCGGCGGCCGAGATCATGAACTTCTTCAGCGGCGAGCATGAAAATTCGGTGATGACGAACCTGAAATCGTATGACACGGACATGGCCCAGAAGATCATGGACGAGATGTTCGTGTTCGATAACATCATCGATATCGATGATCGCGGTATCCAGACCCTGCTGCGCGAAGTGCCATCGGAAGCGCTGATCGTCGCATTGAAAGGCGCCGGGCAGGAACTGCGCGAGAAGATCTTCCGCAACATGTCGCAGCGCGCCGGCGACATGCTCAAGGAAGACCTCGATGCGAAGGGTCCGGTGCGGCTGTCCGAGGTGGAGACACAGCAAAAGGAAATCCTGTCCATCGTCCGCCGGCTGGCCGACGAAGGCGTGATCCAGCTTGGCGCAAAAGGTGACGATCCGTATGTCTGATCGACTCTCCGAGCGACGGCCTGAGTTCCTGCCTGCGTTCATGCCTGAGCGCAGGACTGACCGACTACCCGTCGCACTGCCCGCTGGAGCGCCAGACACTACATTGCCGGGCAACGTCTCGGCCGTCGCCGGACTGCCCTCGCCGGCTCTGCCAGCCGCCATGGCGCATGACGCGATCGCCGACCATCTCAGCACGCTGGTGGCTGACACCGATATTCCGCTGGATCAGCAAACGCCGTGGCAACGCTATGAGATGGCCTCCTTCGGTGACAACCGGCCCACCGCCGTGGCGCGTGCCGCTGCAGAGAAATCAGCGCGCATCGCGCTGCAGCAGCAGCTGTCGAACCAGATCGCCAGTAGCCGCGATCAGGCGCGCGCCGAAGGACGTGCCGAAGGCTACACCGTCGGTTTCGATACCGGCCGTGCCGACGGACTGGCGCAGGGCCGTGTCGACGCTGCCGGCGAACGTGAACAGCTGTCGCAGCTGCTGCTGAGCCTGAATGCTGAAATGGCTGAAGCGAACACACGCGTGTCCCGGGATCTGATGGCACTCGCGCTCGATATCGCCAAGGCCATGCTGAAGACGGCGTTGCCGGTCAGGCCCGAGCTGGTGCTACCGGTGATCGAGGACGCGATCGCCCACCTGCCCGTCATGCAGCCCGCCGCGACGCTGAGCCTGCATCCGGAGGATTGCACACTGGTGCGATCGCAGATCGGCGCTGGCCTGACCGCAAATGGCTGGCGACTGCAACCGGATGCATCGATCGAACGCGGCGGCTGTCGCATCGAGACCGGCACCAACCAGATTGATGCCGATACCAGCACGCGCTGGCAGCGCATCGCCGCCGCGCTTCAGCTGACTGACCACTGGCTGGAGCCCACCGAATGACGGCCCATACCGCGCGCTGGCAGGCGGCACTGCGCGACTGTTCGCAGGTGCTGAAGATCGCCGATCCCTTGCAGGTCGCCGGTCGCATAACCCGCGTGACCGGCCTGGTGATGGAAGCAGCGGGCCTGAAACTGCCGATCGGCGGAGCCTGCCGGGTCCTACTGGATAACCGGACCGAAGTCGAAGCCGAAGTGGTCGGGTTTCGCGACGACCGGCTGTTCCTGATGCCGCAAGGCGAGACCGACGGCGTGCTGCCCGGCGCGCGCGTGATGCCGCTGGAAGTCGCCGACCTGATTCCGGCAGCAGGCAGTGTCAGCCATCCGCGCCGGCGCTCCTCGGATCGTGGCCGCCACCTGCCGGTCGGTGACGCGCTACTCGGCCGGGTCGTCGATGCCACCGGACGTCCGCTCGACACCCTCGGCCGGCTGCGTGCGACCGCATCAGCGTCCCTGACCGCGCGCGCCATCAATCCGCTGGCACGCGCGCCGATCGATACACCGCTTGATGTCGGTGTGCGCGCGATCAATGCCTTGCTGACCGTGGGCCGCGGTCAGCGCATAGGGCTGTTCGCCGGCTCCGGCGTCGGCAAGAGCATGCTGCTGGGGATGATGGCGCGTTATACACAGGCCGACGTGATCGTGGTCGGACTGATCGGCGAGCGTGGTCGCGAAGTGAAGGAGTTCATCGAAGAGATTCTAGGCGCCGACGGTCTGGCACGCTCGGTCGTCGTGGCAGCGCCGGCCGATGCGCCGCCGCTGATGCGCCTGCAAGGTGCCACTTACACCACCACGATCGCCGAACATTTTCGTGATCAGGGCAAGCATGTGCTGCTGATCATGGACTCGCTGACCCGCTATGCGATGGCGCAACGCGAGATTGCGCTGGCGATCGGCGAGCCGCCAGCCACCAAGGGCTATCCGCCCTCCGTATTCGCCAAACTGCCGGCGCTGGTCGAACGCACCGGCAATGGCCGCGTCGGCAGCGGATCGATCACGGCGTTCTATACCGTGCTGACCGAGGGCGACGACCAGCAGGATCCGATCGCCGATGCCGCACGCGCCATCCTCGATGGCCACATCGTGCTCAATCGCAGCCTGGCTGAAGCCGGCCACTACCCTGCGATCGACATCGAACAATCGATCAGCCGCGTGATGCACGCGATTACTGACGACCCCCAGCAGCAACAGGCACGCCGCCTGAAACAGCTGGTGTCGAGCTTCCAGCGCAACCGCGATCTGATCAGTGTCGGCGCCTATCAGCACGGTACCGATCCGCTGCTTGACGAAGCCATCCGGCTGCAGCCGCAAGTCGCCGCCTTCCTGCAACAGGGCATCCGCGAGCAAAGTACCCGTGAACAGGGACTGGCGCAGCTTGGCAGCCTGCTGGCGGTCTGACGCGTCATCCGTTGAAATCACGCCCAGTCCGGTGGCTTTTCCGCGGATGGTACCGAGCGCATCGCGCCTACAGTCGCTGACATGAGCCAGCGTACCGCCCTGAACACCCTGCAAGTGCTTGCCAAGCGCGAGAGCGACAGCGCCGTCCGCCTGCTGAGTTCCGCCATCGAGCAGCATGGCCATGCACGGCAACGGCTGGACATGCTGATGGATTTGCGTGCCGAGTATACGCAGCGACTACAGCAGCAGTCCGCAGCAGGTATCTCGATCATGGCGATACGGAATTACCAGGCCTTCATGGAAAAAATCGACCACGCCATCGCCGGTCAGCAGCGACTCGAGGCAGCAGCGACAGCGCGCGTCGAGCAGACCCGCGCCGGCTGGCAGTCAAAGAAGCGCACCGAAAAAACCTGGGAATTACTGATCCGACGCGGTGTGCGTGCAGATGCGCTGAAGGCGTTGACTCAGGAACGCAAGCTGATGGATGAATTTGCGTCACGTGCCGCTTATCAGGACACCGACAGCGGCATGGATTGCTGAGGGAAACAAGGATGCCAATGATGCCTATCTCCACAGCCAGTCCGACCCCAGCGGCCCACGGCAATCGCGTGGGTGCGCCCCTGAGCACGACGGGCTCCGGCACGACGGGCTTCAGCGCGCTGCTCGGTGCTGCCGTGGATGCCGTGGCCTCGCCCGGCACGGCACCGCGTGCGGGCATGGAGCACGTATCGACATCGGTATCACATGCGCACACGCTGCTCCATGCACCGGCACACGCTGATGCAAAGTCGCCAGCGAGGTCGGCAGCGACCGCTGATTCCGGCGACGACCCGCGCAACGACGACACTTCAGAGACGCTGTCAGCGCCGGCTGGCAGCGTGGCTGCTGCCGCGACGGGCAGTCTGGATGACACCGATGTCGCCGGGCGCGACGGCACTGCCGATCTGCCTGCAGGCGAGCATGCCGACGCCTCTGTCGATACCGCACAGGCGCAGCAAGCCGTCGACGCCATGCTGTCATGGCTGCAAGCGGCCGCAGCGGCGCCTGCCGCCACGCAAGCGCACGACGACAGCCGTGCCGCAGTGGCCACACGAAACGATGCCGCCGGCGGGCAAGCCACTGTCGACGCATCGGCGTCATTGAGCGCGCCGAGCGCGCCGCCGGAACCGGATCCGCTGATGCAGGACAGGCCGACCGACACCAATAGCACCGCTGGGACCATCGACATGCGCCAGCGCGCGTTGGCACATCAAGCTGCGCAAGCCTCTGCCGTGGCGGACCAGCCGCCACGCCATACCAGCGTCGCGGCAGCGGAGCACACGCTCGCTGAGGCTCAGCACGGGGGTAATGCGACAGCGCTGAACAGCGCCGGCGCCGAGATCCTGCCGGCACCGCTGCTGCAAGCATCCGCCGGTGCGGCTTCGGCATCGGCCAGCGTGACACCTTCGGCCGCAGCACCGGTGCAGCCGCCGCTGCATATGCCCGCCCTATTCGGCAGCGACGGCTGGTCGCAGGCCTTCGGACAGCAAGTGCTGTGGAGCGCCCGCCAACAGCTGCAATCAGCCAGCCTGACGCTGAACCCGCCACAGCTCGGTCCGGTGCGCATCGCCTTGCAGCTGACGGACAAACGGGCCAGCGCGCAGTTCAGCAGCCACCAAGCGGAGGTCCGACAGGCCATCGAGCAGGCACTGCCACAACTCAAAGAGTTGTTCGCCAGCGCGGGGCTGGAATTGCAGCAGGCCAGCGTTGACAGCGGCCAGTCACGACAGCAGGACCGACCGGGCGGATCGTTCGGCGCGGCCGGATCGTCCGGACCTGCAGGGTGGTCTGCGCCATCCTCGGGCGAGGAGGAAGCCCGCATCGATAGCGTGCGCGCCCGTCCGGCCATCGTGCAGCGGCTGCTGGACACCTATGCATGAACAGGACGGTCAGGCCGACACACACCGGACGACCGGGAAGCGTCGCACGAACACGCGCGGAATCCGGACCATGTTTCGTGTCTGCCCGGCGCACCGACTTCCTGGAATGACCCGTTTTTCCTCTCAACCTCCCTCTTGCTGCCATGGCCACCGCATCTGCCACCCCCCAAGATAACGACACCGAGACCCTGCCTGCGCCGCCGAAAAAATCGCGTCGGCGGCTGTGGATAGCACTGATCGTCGCGCTATTGCTGGCCGCTGGGAGTGGCGGTGCGGCCTGGTGGTTCCTGCGCCCGGCCACTGAAGCGCCGCAGTTGGTCAAACCAGTGCCGCCATCGCCGCCGGTCTTTGTCGAACTCGACACATTCACCGTCAATCTTGCCGGCGACCACATCCTGCAAACCACACTGACGCTGCAGGTCGGCAAGACGGCCGATGCCGACCAGCTGAAGCTCTATCTGCCGCAGGTGAAAGACCGGCTGCTGATGCTGCTGTCCTCCAGGACCGCCGACGAACTGCAAAGCACGGAAGGCAAGGAGAGCCTGCGCTCCGACATCGTCGCGCGCCTGCGTGCGCCCTTCGACAAGGGCCTGGAAGCGCCGGCGATTCATGGCGTCTTCCTGACGTCCTTCGTCATTCAATAAGCCGGCGACGGCGCGCCGCTGGCGATGCCGGCGGCAGATCGACCGACACGCGCCGGGTCCGACGCGATCCGCGCCCCCTCGCGCATCGTCGCAACTGTAATTCACCGGCCTCACGCCGAATCAGGCGGCCGAATCACCCTCTCTTCGGCTGATACCGCTTCCACCGGCCCGCCTACACTTTGATCTGATCCCCCAGCCCGACTGGGGACCGAAAAATCGATGCCGCGGTCAGCGCGGCCTGCCGAAAACCAGCGATCAATCATGGCCGAAAGTTTCCTGTCACAGGAAGAAGTCGATGTGCTGCTGCGCGGTGTGTCCGGCGACGTCGAGGACGAAGCCGAGAACGTCCAGTCGTCAGAGATCCGTCCGTACAACCTGGCCACGCAGGAAAGAATCGTGCGCGGCCGTATGCCGACGCTCGAGATCATCAACGAACGCTTCGCACGACTGTTTCGCGTCGGTCTGTTCAATTTCCTGCGCCGCACCGCCGAAGTATCAGTCGGACCGGTGAGGGTGGCGAAATACAGTGAATTCATCCGCAACCTGGTGGTGCCCACCAACCTGAACCTGATTCACTGCAAGCCCTTGCGCGGCACGGCGCTGATGGTGATCGATCCGAACCTTGTCTTCCTGATGATCGACAACCTGTTTGGCGGCGACGGACGCTTCCATACGCGCGTCGAGGGTCGGGACTTTACGCAGACCGAGCAACGCATCATTCAACGGGTGCTCGACGTCTGGTTCGACACTTACCAGAAATCCTGGGAGCCGGTGCATCCGCTCGAGTTCGAGTACATCCGCTCCGAGATGAACACGCAGTTCGCCAATATCGCGACGCCGAATGAAGTGGTGGTGTCGACCACCTTCACGGTCGAACTGGGATCGCAGTCCGGCGAAATGCACGTCTGCATGCCCTATTCAATGATTGAGCCGATTCGCGATCTGCTCACCTCCAGCCTGCAAGGCGAAACGCTGGAGATGGATCATCGCTGGATCAAGCTGCTGAAACAGCAGATCCAGACCGCAGAAGTCGAGCTGGTGGTTGACCTGGGCACACTACGCATGAGCGTTGGCGACATGATCAAGATTCGCGCCGGTGACGTGCTGCCACTGGAGATGCCGGAACGGCTCGAGGGTCGGGTCGCCGGCGTGCCGGTGATGCATTGCACGCACGGACAACTCAATGGCCAATACGCGGTGAAAGTACTCGAGCTGCTGCCGTCGGCACAACAGGACACCCTGCAAGGAGAACACCATGACGATACTTGATCCGGAAAACAGCGCCACCGTCGATGACTGGAGCGCCGCACTGGCCGAACAGGCCGCTTCGGCCAATGACGTGCCCTCGATGATTGCCAAGGCCAGCTTCCGCGATTTCACCGCGCCGGCCGGCGCCCCGCAAACCAATGATATCGATTTCATTCTCGATATTCCGGTTCAGCTGACCGTAGAACTGGGCCGCACCCGCCTCCCTATCCGCAACCTGCTGCAGCTCGCGCAAGGCTCGGTGGTCGAGCTCGACGGACTGGCCGGCGAACCGATGGACGTACTGGTCAACGGCTGCCTGATCGCGCAGGGCGAAGTGGTCGTGGTCAATGACAAGTTCGGCATCCGCCTGACCGACATCATCACGCCGGCCGAGCGCATCCGGAAGCTCAACAAATGATGCAGCTCACCCTGGGACTGCTGTTCGTGCTCGCGCTGATCGTCGCGCTCGGCTGGAGCGTGTCGCGCCTGCGCGGACTGCGCCCGACCGGGATGTCGCCGATCAGGGTGGTGGGCGCAGCATCCGTGGGCACGCGTGAGCGTGTCGTCATCGTCGACACCGGCGGCCAGTGGCTGGTGCTGGGCGTGGCCGCCGGCAGCGTGACGCTGCTCGACAAGACCCTGCCGCAGAGCCTGCCCAGGGAGGGTGCTCTGCCGCCGGAACTGCCGAAGTTCGCGGCCTGGCTGAAGCAGGCCATGGACAAGAAAGCACGGTGATCCTGTCCATGCTTGCCCGTATTTTCCGTCATCCGCTGTTATCCGCCGCGCTCGCCCTGATGCCGCTGCTACTGCTTCCGGCGCAGGCGCTGGCCGAACCCGGCCTGCCGGCCTTTACCAGCACGCCCGCTCCCGGCGGCGGCACCCAGTACACGCTGTCGCTGCAGACGCTGCTGTTCATGACCGCGCTCGGCTTCCTGCCGGCGGCGCTGCTGATGATGACGAGCTTCACGCGCATCGTGATCGTGCTGTCGCTGCTGCGCATGGCGCTCGGCACGCAGCATGCGCCGCCGAACCAGGTGATCATCGGGCTGTCGCTGTTCCTGTCGCTGTTCGTGATGGGCCCGACACTGGACAAGATCTATACCGACGCCTGGCAGCCGCTGGAAGAAAACCGTATCACGATGCAGGAGGCCATCGACAAGGGCGCCGCACCGCTGAAGCAATTCATGCTGGCGCAAACCCGGGAGAGTGACCTGGCGCTGTATGCGCAGCTGTCGAAAAGCCCGGCACTCGACAGCCCGGAACAGGTGCCGATGCGCCTTCTGGTGCCAGCCTTCATCACGTCGGAACTGAAGACGGCATTTCAGATCGGCTTTGCGATCTTCATTCCCTTTCTCATCATCGACATGGTGGTGGCCAGCGTGCTGATGGCGCTGGGCATGATGATGGTGTCACCGGCCATCGTCTCGCTGCCATTCAAGCTGATCCTGTTCGTGCTGGTGGATGGCTGGGCGCTGCTGATCGGCTCGCTCGCAAAAAGCTTCGTCGCTTGAACCAGCAAGGAAAAATACGCTCATGACACCGGAAACCGTGATGACCCAGGGCCGTCTTGCGATGGAAGCCATGCTGATGGTGGCCGGACCGCTGCTGCTGGTCGCGCTGCTGGTCGGCCTGGTGGTCAGCATCTTTCAGGCGGCCACGCAGATTAACGAAAGCACGCTGTCCTTCATTCCCAAGTTGCTCGGCATCTTCCTCGCGCTGATCGCGCTCGGCCCATGGATGCTGACCGTGATGCTGGACTTCATGCGACGCTCGATCACGGGCATTCCGGGTCTGGTCGGCTGAGCAGGCCGCTCTCGTACATCGCCTTCCTGAGTCCATGCTGAGCCTGAGCAGCGAACAGCTGAATACGTGGATGGTCGCGCTGTTGTGGCCGGCCGCGCGCATCCTCGCCATGATCAGCGTCGCGCCCCTGTTCGGCCATATGGCAATCCCCAAGCGCGTCAAAGTCGGCCTCGGGCTGCTGCTGGCCTTCGCGATCGCGCCCGGACTGCCGGCATTGCCGACCGTCGCCCCGTTCTCCGGGGACGGCCTGCTGCTGCTCGCGCAGCAGGTGCTGATCGGCCTCGCGATCGGCTTCACGATGCGGCTGATCTTCGCCGGCATCGAGCTGGCCGGTGAAATCGCCGCGCTGACCATGGGCCTGTCGTTCGCCAGTTTCTTCGATCCGTCCAGCCGGAGTAATGCGTCGGTGCTGAGCCAGTGGTTCGGCTGGCTGGCGCTGATGGTTTTCGTGTCGTCGAACCTGCATCTCGCGCTGCTGGCCGCAGTGGCGGACAGTTTTCACAGCCTGCCGGTCTCAGCACTGCCGGTCGGCACTGCGCCGTTCAAGGCAGTCGCGGGTTATGGCGCGCAGATCTTCGCGATCGGACTGCAGCTCGCGCTGCCCATCATTGCCGCGCTGCTGGTAACCAATCTGGCGCTCGGCATCCTGACCAAGGCGGCGCCGCAGCTGAACATCTTTGCGATCGGCTTTCCGATCACGCTCGGCATCGGATTCGTGATCACGGCAATGGTGCTGCCCTATCTGGCGCAGCCGATGGTGCAGGTGCTGGAGCGGGGTATCGGCTTACTGCGCTGGTAAACAGCGGACCGGGCGGCCAGAACGATCGTGCCGGCGCACGCTGCCGTTCTACCGCACGACGCACGACAGAACGTTCAGATCAGCGAGAACAGCGACAGCTGCGATACCGACTTGAATGATTTCATCGCCGCCTCCAGCGTGGTCTGCTGCTGACTGAAATCGCTGATGGCTTTCGTGAAATCGACATCCTGCAGCGTCGATACGGACTGCGCGTAGTAAATATCTTTTGCCGCACCAGCCGCATCGAGCGCATCCATCTCTTTTTGCTGTGTACCGATCGCGGCGCGCGCAGACAGCGTGCGGTCAAGCATCGTGGTCAGCGCATTGCCGGCTGCGACGCCCGCCTGCGACAGCGCCTGTTGTGCGGCAGCGGTGGCGGTCGGCGACTTCAGCGCATTGGACCAGCTGCGCAGCGTGGTGAAGATGTCCTGTCGGGTGCCCGGCGCGGTCGCCGTTCCCGTATCGATCGCATCGAACAGCTGCTGCCCACTGATCGAGATCGTCACACGCCGACTGGTATCGACCTGCAACTGGCGCTGGCCGCCATCCCCCTGAAAGCTCGCGCCGGTGAGTGTCTTCAGGTAAGCGGGCGTATTGACCTGATAACCGGAAAACATGTAACTGCCCATGCCGTCCTTGCTATTGGCCAGCGACAGCAATTGCTCGATCTGGTTGTCGAGTTCGACCGCCAGGTAGCCACGCTGCGTATCGTCCAGCGACGAATTACCGGCCTGGACCCGCAGGGTCTGAATGTCCTGCACCAGATCATTCATCGACGACAGCACGCCCTCCTGTTCCCGCAGTACGTTGCCGGCATTGAGGCGGTTGGTGGCGAATTGCTCGTTCATGGCGCGCGCCTGCTCCAGATTCAACACCTGCGAAGCGCCGATCGGATCGTCCGCTGGCGTCAGGATCTTGCGGCCGGTGGCGATCTGCTGCTGGGTCTTCGCCAGCCCGGACTGCAGTTCGGTAATGCGCGACTGTCCCGCGCTATATAGGGTATTGGTGCTGATTCTCATCTCGCGTTATCTCGTCTCGATTGGTTGGCGGTCTGGCTCGCGCCCTGATCACTGCGCACTTCTGCTGCCTGCTTCCAGTGCTTGCTGCTGCGCCGGGTCTGGCATACCTCTGACAGAACGTCGACAAGAAGGCACAGCCAACACCCCCAGCGGTCTGACAAGACAGGCGCTAACGACCCAGTTGCAACAGGATGTCAAATAACTCGCCCGCCGCCTGCATCAGCTTGCCGGCGGCCTGATAGGCCTGCTGGTAACGCATCAGGTTGCCGGCCTCCTCATCAAGATTCACGCCGGACTCGCTCTGCTGCGCAGCGACTGCCTGTGTGTAATAGGTTGTAGCCGCGGCGCTGGTCACCTGAAGTTCGCGGGTCTTGTTGCCGATGTCGGACACCAGCGAAGCGTAGGCGCCCTGAAAATGCGCACTGCCGCCACCGATGGTCAGCGCGCTCTGCAGGTCCGCGACCAGCGCGGCATTGCGCGCATCACCGCTGCCGCCGGTGTTTGCGGCGATCCTGAACTGGTCACCGTTGGCTGGCAGGCCAGACAAACTGACATGCATGCCGCCAAACGAATAGGTCGCATCAGCAACGTAAGGCACAGCCGTGCCCGCCGGATAGGTCGTGCTGACGCCATTGACCGTTTGCGTGACCGCCACGTTCGGCGAAAAGCTGAGCTGGCTGGCGGCGCTCGCATAGGTCACCGTCACAGGCGCAGAAATGTTCGCCGGCACGAAGCTGGCATCGACGCTGCCGGTACTGATGCTGCCCGTGCCGGTGTTGGTAGCCAGCGCTTGCGTGCGCACCGGCGCAGCTGCGGCCAGCTGGGCGCCATCCTTCAGCAGCACGTCGATCTTGGCAGCGCCGGCCGCTGTCGGGCGGATCAAAAACGTGTCGCTGGTCTGTGGCGTGCCGGTCAGCGACAGCGTCACGCCGTCGATGCTCAGCGGCACACCGGCGTAGGCCGTGGTGGTGTTATCCGAGAGCCGCGTTACCTGATACTGCGTGCCATCGAACTGCACGCGGTAATCGCTGGCGGTCAGTTGCGCAGGATCGGTGAGGATGGCGCTGGCCACTGCGTTACCGGTGTTGTCACGGCTGGATGTCACGGTCGGCTGCGGCACCGAAAACAAGTCGGCACCCATGGCGCCCGTCAGGGTCTGACCCAGACGATGCTGTGCATTCACGCTGTCTGCCATCACGATAGCGATGCGCCCCAGCGCGTTCTGCGCGCGATCCAGCGTCTGCGAACGAAACTCGAACAGACCGCCGAGTCGTCCGCCCGGCAGCGCATTCTCACCCAGCAGCGTGCTCTTGCCCTTGGAGACATACGCAACCATGGTACGCGTGCTGTCGGTGGGCGAGCTGGCGGTCGCCAGCGAATACGGCTTGGCACCGACGACCAGCGGCTGACCGTTGCCAATGAAGACATTCGCGGTGCTGCCCTGCTGGACGACCGTGACACGGACTTCCTTGGCCAGCTCGTGGACCAGCAGGTCGCGCTGGTCCATCAGGTCATTGGGCGGCCTGCCCTGCGCGGCCGTGGTCGCCTTTTCGATGGCATCGTTCAGCTGGCCGATCTGCCGCGCATACGCATTGATGGCGTTTACGCTCGATTCGATCTCACCGTTGATGCCCGTGCGAATCTCGCTGAGCTGCGCATCGAGTCCATTGAAACGCGCTGCCAGCGCCTCGGACGAGGACAGCATCGACTGCCGTGCGGCCGCATTATTCGGCTGAGCCGCAAGGTTTTGCACGCTCTTGAAAAAATCCTGCAACGCAGGTGACACACCGGCCGCTGCGTCCGCCAGCAGATTGTCAATGCGACTGATCTGCGAGTAGTAGGTGGTGAGCGCACTCTTGCCGACCTGGGCGCCGAGCACCTGGCTGCTCAGAAATTCACTATAGACGCGGTTCACGCCAGTGACTTCGGTGCCCTTGCCGACGAAACCGTAACCCGTGTTCTGCCCGGCCACGGCGCCCTGGGTGACCACCTGACGCGTATAACCGGCGGTGCCAGCGTTCGCGATGTTGTGGCCCGTGGTCGCCAGCCCCACCTGTGCAGCGGCAAGGGCGCTTTGACCGATCGAGAGGATATTGGATGTCATGACAGAATCCGAAGTGGCTTGTGTCGGTTACGGCCGGCCGTGGCGATTATTGAGTGCCTGCGCGATCAGGCTCAACGAATGAGGCCTGCGCGACCAGATCAGCGCTATCAGACGTGAGCAATCAGACCCGCGCGATCACCCGGCGCAGCTTGTCGGCGTAGAGCGGATCGGTCGCATAGCCGGCACGCTGCAGTCCCTGTGCAAAGCCCACCGCATCCGCTCCGGAAGCCACCACGTTCTTGTAGCGCGGGCTCTGGGTCAGCAGCCGCGCATAGTCTGCGAAAGCCTCGGCATAGGACCCATACGCCCGGAATTTCTCGACGCGCCGCTGCGCGACGCCGCCGACATATTCCGTGGTCATCACTTCGGCGACAGGTCCGCGCCAGCCTTTGCCGGCCTTGACGCCGAACACGTTGTGCGAATGGCTGCCGTCCTTGTGACGGATTTCGCGTCGGCCCCAGCCGCTCTCGAGCGCCGCCTGGGCTATCATGAATTTTGCCGGTATGCCGGTCGCTTCGCTGGCGGCTTCTGCCAGCCCGCTCAAACGCTGGATGAATGAGCGTGGCTTCGACGCGAGCTCAGCCGTGCCGGGCGGGCTGGCCGCACTGGCCGGACCCGCCGTTTTCCGGGACACGAGCGCTTGCGCGTGAGTGGCGACTTTCACGGCGCCAGACACTCTGTTGGCAGCAGGCTGGCCTGTGGCAGCCGGGGTGCTGTATGCGGCCAACGGATTGGATGGACTGAATGTGGCGGATGCGGCAGATGTGCGCCGTTTGCCGGTAACGCCCGATACCGCCGCGATGCCCGATGCGGGCGGCGCACTGGCAGCGCCGGGCAGACCGGTCGCGCCGGAAGGCCTGAATGTACTGAACACGCCGGATACCGGCGGCACTCCAGCTGCCACTCCCGGTGCTCCTGCTGATCCCGGTGCCCCTGCTGATCCCGGTACTCCTGCTGATCCCGGTACTCCTGTTGATCCCGGTGCTGCTGCTGATCCCCGTGCTGCGGATGCGACGGCTGCACCCGATGTCGCCGTCCTCTCAACCGAGGCCGTGTGCGTTTCGCCGGCCGACGGATCGCCACCCCCTGTACTGCCCAGGCTATCCATAGCACCCGCAGTTGCAGCGGCTTCGCCGTCGACCGGTATGCCACGCGGCGCCAGCTGCCGTGCCAGCACATCGGCCAGACCGATGCCGCGCGATGCCAGCGCGCGTGCATATTGCTGGTCGAGCATGCCCTGCATCGTGCGACTTTGTTCGCTGTCGAACAGGCCTTCGGTCGGCGCTGCATCGCGCATGCTTTTCATGACGTTCTCGATAAACAGCGCCTCGAACTGCGACGCCGCCACTTTCACTGCTTCGGGCGAATTCTGGCGTGCTGCGAAGCGCAGCCGGTCCAGACCGCCGGCGTCGAGTACGCCCGCTCCGGGCAAGGGTGTCGATGTTGTCATCAGATGATCTCCAGTTCGGCGCGCAGACTGCCGGCCGCCTTCATTGCCTGCAATATCACCAGCAGGTCTTGTGGCGTGACGCCAATCGCGTTCAGCGCCTTGACCACGTCCGCCAGAGTCGCGCCTGCCTGCAGCTCGACCAGCTGACCGTCTTCCTTGCGGATATCGATGGCGCTTCTGGCCGTACTGACCGTCTGGCCCTGGCCAAATGCATTCGGCTGGCTGATCACCGGGACCGTGCTGATCACCACCGACAAGCTGCCATGCGCGATCGCGCAGGGCTCGAGCGTCACCGCCTGATTCATCACTACCGAGCCGGTGCGGGCATTCACGATCACCCGCGCCGCTGCTTTCGCGGTAGCGATATTGATCTCTTCCAGCGCCGCAATGAAGGCCACGCGCGCTGACTCGTCCTGCGGCGCGCGCACACGCACGACGCGACCATTCTGCGCCGTCGCCATGCCTTCGCCAAAGGTGCTGTTGATGGCCTTCACCACCCGCGTGGCATTCGCAAAATCGGTGCGGGTCAGTTCCAGCGCAATGAAATCGCCTTGCCCGAGCGCCGACGGGACTTCGCGTTCGACCGTGGCGCCGCCGCTGATGCGGCCGGCCAGCAGATGATTGATCTGGGTCTTGCTGCCATTCGCGGAGGCGCCCGCGCCGCCGACCAGCAGATTGCCCTGCGCCATCGCATAGATGCGGTTGTCCGCGCCTTTGAGCGGTGTCATCAGCAGGGTGCCGCCGCGCAGGCTCTTTGCATTGCCGATCGAAGAAACCGTGACATCGATCTCCTGGCCTGGCTGCGCGAACGGCGGCAGCACCGCCGTCACCATCACGGCCGCGACGTTTTTCAGCTGCAGCGGCTGCCCGGGCGGAAGGTTGATACCCATCTGCGTCAGCATCGACGCAATGCTCTGCACGGTGAACGGCGTCTGCGTCGTCTGGTCGCCGGTGCCGTCGAGCCCGATGACGAGGCCGTAGCCGGACAAGGCGTTGTTACGTACTCCCTGAATGCTGGCCAGGTCCTTCACGCGCTCGGCCTGCGCCGGCAGTGCGCAGAGCGCGGCCAGTGCCAGCGCCGTCGCAGCGCGTCTGGCTGCGGGGAAGAGAATCGAGCGGATCATGATCGCGCCTCAGAGCGGCAGGATGCTGAAGAAGATACGCGCCAGCGTCGATTGCAGCGCCGCCCGGTCATAGTGGCTGCCGGTACGGTACTCCACGCGCACGTCCGCCACGGCGGTCGACGCGACGGTATTGGCAGCGTTGATGGTGATGGGGCTGATCACGCCGGAAAAGCGGATGTACTCGGTACCGCGATCAAAGGCCACCTGCTTTTCGCCGCGCACGCGCAGATTCCCGTTGGGCAGTACTTCGGCAACGGTGGCCGTCACGGTGCCGGTGAAATTATTGGTGGCGCTCGCCTCTGCCTTGTCGGCATTGCTGATGTCCTGCGAACCCGTCAGGTTGGTGCCGATGTACGGTCCGGGAATGCCCAGCCCAAACTTGCCGCCCTTGCTCGACGAAGCGCCGGTGTTCTTGCCAGCGCTGGTGTTCTCGGCAATCCGGATGATCACGATGTCGCCGACCAGCCGGGCACGACGATCCTCAAACATCGGACGATAGTTGTCGGCCACATAGATGGCGCCACTGTGCGGCGTCGCTGGCGCCGGCTGTTCAGCCAGGCTCACGGCCGGCCGTGGTTCGACGATGGACGTCGGCGGCACCGACGCACAGGCACCCAGCAGTGCGGCGATCGCCGCGAGCATACCGCCACCGAAACTTTCGCACCGCCTGGACATGCTTCGTTCTCCTTACAGCTGCCCCAGACGCTGCAGCATCTGGTCCGCTGCGTTGATCGCCTTGCTGTTGATTTCGTAGGCGCGCTGGGTCTGGATCATGTTGACCAGCTCTTCCACCACGTTGACATTGGAGGTTTCGACATAGCCCTGCATCAGCATGCCGGTGCCGGCGGCACCCGGCGTGACGACGTTCGGCGTACCGGAGGAGGGTGTTTCGAGGTACAGGTTTTCGCCGCGCGCCTCAAGTCCGGCGGGATTCGAAAACGACGCCAGTTGCAGCGAACCCGCCTGCACACGCTGCGCGGATCCCTGCTGTTGCACGGTGACGATGCCGTCGCTGCCGATGCTGATGTTGGTCACGCCGGCAGGAATCGTGACGGCCGGCTGAACCGGGTAGCCGCTCGACGTGACCAGCTGGCCTTCCGGGCTGATCTGCAGCGAACCGTCGCGCGTATAGGCGGTGGTACCGTCGGGCATCAGCACCTGCAGGAAGCCGGCGCCATTGATCGCGACATCCTTCGGATTATTGGTCTGTTGCAGGCTGCCCTGCGTGAACAGCCGCTCGGTCGCGACGGCGCGCACACCCGTACCCACCTGCATACCAGACGCTACCTGGGTCTGCTGCGACGACTGCGCGCCGGCGGCGCGCGTGGTCTGGTACATCAAGTCCTCGAACACGGCACGCGAGCGCTTGAAGCCGCTGGTACCAACGTTGGCGAGGTTATTGGAAATGACGTCGAGCTGAGTTTGCTGCGCGCTCAGACCGGTCTTCGCGATCCACAGGGATTTCATCATGACGATTGGCTCCTGCCATTCATAGCCTGAACATGATTGTCTGACAGTGATTACGGATTCATTGAGAGGATCTGGCTGGCTTTTGCCTCATTGCTCTCGGCGTTCTTCAGAAAGTTCATTTGCATGTCGAATGCGCGCGATAGCGTAATCATGTTCACCATTGCATCGATCGCATTGACATTGCTGCCCTCGAGACTGCCGGGCACCAGACGCACCTCGGAAGCCGCCTGGGCGGGCTGGCCGTTGCGTGTGCGGAAGAAGCCGTCATCGCCGCGCTGAAGTTCATCGGCGGAGGGATTGACGAGCCGGATGCGGCCGGCCACGGTGGATATGCCCCGCGCATCCCTGACGCTGACCGTGCCATCGGCAGCGATCGCAATGCGGCCATCGGGAGGCAGACTGATCGGCCCGCCGTCGCCGACCACCGCCAGTCCGCCCTGCCCGGTCAACACGCCGCTGTCGCTGACAGATAACTCGCCATGGCGCGTATAAACCTCGCTGCCGTCAGCCGTCTGCAGGGTAAGCCAGCCCTCACCCTTGAGCGCGACATCCAGCGGATTATCCGTCTCGTGAATGGCGCCCTGCGAGAAGTCGGCCCCGGTCGTCGCATCGAGTACAAACGCGCGCGTCTGCATGCTCGGCCCCTGCACGGGCACCGCGCGAAAGCTGTCGACTTGCGCGCGGAAACCTGTGGTGTTCAGGTTGGCGAGATTGTGCGACGTGGTCGCCTGCTGCTCCATGACCTGGCGAGCACCGGTCATGGCGATATAGATCATGCGGTCCATGGCGCGCCTCGCTCAGTTATCTCAGATTGACCAGCGTCTGCATCACCTGGTCCTGCGTCTTGATGGTCTGCGCATTCGCCTGGTAGATGCGCTGCGCGGTAATCATGTTGACCAGTTCGGCAGTCAGGTCGACATTCGAGTCTTCCACCGCGTTGGACTGCAATGCGCCCAGGCTGCCGGAAGTTGGCGCACCGACCATCGGATTGCCCGATTCGGCGGTCTCGGACCACATATTGCCTCCCAGCGGATGCAGCCCGTTCGGGTTGGCGAACGACGCCAGTACGACCTGCCCCAGCACTGCCGATTCGCCATTGGTGTAGCGCCCCATCAGCATGCCATCCGGACCAATGCCGAAGCCGGACAAGCGACCGGACGTCGAGCCATCCTGAACCAGCTTGTTCACCGAGAAGCTGGAGCCGAACTGCGTGGTGTTCGCATAGTCGATGGCGATCGTCAGCGGCGTCGTGGCGCCGTTCGTCAGTGCGATGCTGGCATCGAGTTCAGACGCTCCCGGCACATTACTGGCGAGCGCACCATCCGCGCCGAAAGCGAGTGTACCGATCGGGGCACCGCCATTCAGCAGCGCTTCATCGGCGGCCGCGTAAACATCCCAGCTACCGGCACCGGTCTTCACATAGAAGGTCTGCAGCACATGCGCATTACCGAGCGAATCGAACACGGATACCGACGTCGCATTGTTGTAAGTCGCCGGATCATCGATCGAAAACGGCGTCGTCTGCGGCGCATCCTTGCGTGAATCCAGGTTCAGCTGCGCAGTCACGGTCTCGGTGTACTGTGGCGGCAAGTCGGCGGTGCGAATCATGATATCGGCCGGCGCACCGGTCGAAAGGATGCCGCGGCTGTCAGCGACATAGCCGGTCAGGCGTGCGCCCTCCGCGTTGACGATATAGCCGGCGCGATCGAGCTGGAACTGGCCGTTGCGACTGAAGGTGGTTGTGCCGTTATTGTTCATGCGGAAGAAACCTCCGCCGTTGATCGCAATGTCGAGCGGGTTGTTCGACGCAGTCACATTCCCCTGCGTGAATTGCTGCACGACCTCGGTCAGCTTGGTGCCGATACCGATCGGCGAATTGCCGCTGCCGTTCAGCGAGGCGGCATACACATCCGAAAACACCGCCTGGGACTGCTTGAAGCCAATGGTGTTGGCATTGGCCACGTTGTTGCCAATGACTTCGAGCGTCTTCGATGACGCGGACAGGCCGGATAGTCCTTGTTGAAAGCTCATGGTTGACTCCCTTGGATAGTACGTTGATGGGGAATTCAGAGGATCTGGCGAACCTCTGCCAGCGTGGCAGGTATCTGGCGCCCCGCCAGATTCAGCTTCGCGCCGCCGACGCCGGTGGAGACGCTGATTACTTCGCCGAAGGACAGCGCGTCCGCGCTGACGGACTGGCCACCGAGTACCGCGTTGACGGTGACCTGATAGTGACCGTCGGGCGCGACGCCACCGCCGGCCAGACTGCCGTCCCACACGAGCGCGCGCGTGCCGGGCTGTTGCGGACCGAGCGACAACACGCGCACCGGATTGCCGGCGCCATCGCTGATGGTGACCTGCACATCGTCCGCCGGGCCCGGCAGGTCGATGCCATACACGGACTGTCTGCCGGACAGCGTGAGGCCGGAACCGGACACCAGCACGCCATGGCCGATCATGTTCGCGGCCTGCAATGCCTGCGCGCCGGAGGCGCTCTCCATCATCGACTTCATCGTCTCGTTGAGTTTGTCGATGCCGGTGACGGTAGATAGCTGCGCAAGCTGGCTGGTGACCTGCGCATTGTCGAGCGGGTTGAGCGGATCCTGGTTCTTCATCTGCGTGACCAGCAGCGTCATGAAACGGTTCTGCGCTTCGGCAGCGGTGGCTACGCCGCCCGTTGCTGCCTTGGGATTCATGGTCGCCAGCAGATCGCCAGGCAAGGTGTTGGATACGGAGGTCGTCATGGCTTTACTGTCCGATGGTCAGGGTCTTCTGCAACAGAGTCTTGGCGGTGTTCAGCGTCTCGACGTTGTTCTGATAAGCGCGTGATGCGGAGATCATGTTCACCATCTCGTCGACCGGATTCACGTTCGGCATCGCCACATAGCCGCCTTCATTGGCCATCGGATGCTTCGGGTCGTACACCATGCGCGGCGCGGACTGATCTTCGATCACGGAAGTCACCCGCACGCCGGTAGCGCCGCCGCGCTGCGCCCCGGACAGGCCGGCAGCGCCCGGCGGATCGAGTGCCTGCGCGGCAAACACGACATGCCTGGCACGATAGGCATGACCGTCCGGACCAGTGGCGCTATCGGCGTTGGCGATGTTGCTGGCCACGGTGTTCAGACGCTGGCTCTGCGCGGCCATGCCGGACGACGCCACCTGAAAAATGGAAAAGAGCGACATGATTATTGCCCCTGGATCGCGGTCAGCAAACTCTTGATCTTGCCATTAACCGCAGACAGGCTGGCTTCGTAGCGGATCGCGTTGTCGGCATACTGTCCGCGTTCGGCGTCCAGTTCGACGGTGTTGCCGTCTATGCTGTCCTGGCGCGGTACCCGGTACAGCAGGGCCTGACCGGACGGCGTGCTGAGCTTGCCGCCCGCCGCCATCACCGGTGCTCCCAGGTGGGCCGGATGCGACGCAGCGACGCCACCGGCTTGCGAGCTGCCCACGGCGGCCTGCAGCGCCTGACGAAAATCGATGTCACGCGCCTTGTAGTTCGGCGTGTCGGCGTTGGCGATATTTGACGCAAGCACTTGCTGGCGCTCCGCGCGCAGCGATAACGCGCGCTGGTGGAAGCGGAATTGATCGTCCAGTCGGTCGGTCATCCTGATCTCCTTCATTGACGGATATTGCGGATGATAGGAAGGCATGGGCTGGTGGCATCAGCGGAGGAACCAGGGCATTCCTTGCCTGTTTGGCAGATCGACCGCTACGCAGCAGCGGCAACATGCGGGTGTTTTCTCCGGAATTGCGCGATGACCCGAACCCGCCACTTGCTGACCCCACTGGAAACACCGCTGCAAACCCGGCTGCCGCAACGGCCGTCGCCTCTGCAGCCAGCCGCGCAGACTATGCAGACCCTCCTGCCGCGACCGCTGCGCGTACTGCTGGCTATGCTGGCCGTGATGGCCGCAGCAGCGATGCCGGCCTGCGTACAGGCACAGGCGCACGCGAGCGCCAGGCCGGTCGTGCGGCAGGATCTCGTCGTCCTGCAGCAGACGGCTGAACAGTTTTTGCTGGCGCAGGCCGCGATGCAGCCCGGTAGCGTCTCGGTGCGTGTCACGCCGCCGGACAACCGGCTGCATCTGGCACGCTGCGATGCGCTGCAAGCCTATCTCGCCAGCGGTGCCAGGGCGCTTGGCAAAACCACGGTCGGTGTGCGCTGCATGGCGCCGGTGACCTGGCATGTTCATTTGCCGGCGACGGTCAGCGTGACGGTCGGTTATGTCGCCAGCGCGGCACCGCTTGCCGCCGGCCAGCGGCTGGGCGGAGCCCATCTCGTGCTGAGACAGGGCGATCTGGCGACACTGCCGGCCGGCGTGCTCACGGATCCGGCCCAGGCGCAGGGCCGCGCGCTGCAATGGTCGGTCATAGCTGGCACGCCACTGTCGCAGGCCATGCTGAAAACCATACCGGTGGTGCAGTCAGGCCAGCCAGTGCGTCTGGTCGCACAAGGTCCGGGCTTCTCGGTTTCGGGCGAGGGACGAGCGCTGGGCACCGGTGGCGCGGGCGACCTGGTACAGGCACGCACGCCCAACGGCCAGGTCATTGGTGGCATCGCGCAGGCGGATGGCACGCTGCTGGTCGGCTACTAGCGCTGGTTCTGCCGGAGGCACTAAATATTTAGGAAAGGCTGCCGTAAACTGCTTCAACCCAGGCCTTTTTCGAGGACAGAGCAATGAAAATCGATGACACAAGCGGCAAGCTGCCGACCCTGCCCACCGCCGTATCCTCTGGCGGCCGCGCGGTCGTCGGCAGGACCGACGACAACGCTGCGTCGGGCAAGACGGATAAAGTCAGCCTGTCCGGCACGCTGCGATCGCTGTCCGCGTCGGCCGACGCGCCCATCGACACCGCCAAGGTCGATCAGGTGCGAGCGGCGATCGCCAATGGCAGCTTCCGCGTCGATGCCGACCGCATCGCCGACGGCCTGATCTCCTCCCATCGCGAGCTGATGGTGCGCGACCAATAAATCACCTTATGAACCAGCCTTCCTCCCCTGCCGCCGAACTGAGTACCGAAACCGCTGCGATGCACGCGCTGCTGCAGGTGCTGGAGCGCGAACAAGCCTGCCTGTGCGCCGGCGATGCCGAGGGCTGCGCCGCGCTGCTGGACGACAAGGCACGGCAGGTGAGCGTTCTGGTCGCACGGGCCGCCGACCGGCATCGCCGGCTCGCTGCGCTCGGCTTTTCTGCCGATGAAGCGGGCATGAGCGACTGGTTGCACAACGCAGCCGACACGGACGTCGCCCAATGGGCCTCACTGATGGCCGTGACCGGCGACGCGCACGAACGCAATCGCGTAAATGGCCTGCTGCTCAGTCAGCTGGCGGCCCGCAACCGACAGGCGCTGGACGCGCTGAACCTGCGTAGCAGCGGCACCGGCCTGTACGGTCCGGGGGGGCAGACCGACTACGCTGCACCGCGTGCCACCCGCATTATTGGCTGACGGCACGGAACTTCGTCAGTACCATAGTCACCACGTCTTCCGACATGCTATTTCGGGAGACAGTCATGCAATGCAAGCCAGTCATATCCGCCATTTCCGCCCTGCTACTGACCGGGTGCGCGACCGAAGCCTACCGGCAAGCCGAAGCCGAATGTGCAACGCAGGCCTACGCCAGCTATCCGGTCATGCTGGAAGACCGCCTGATGCGCCAAAGCCGCAAGGCCTGGGTACCGGATGGATCAACGATTTGCGAATCGACGGTCACCAGCCTGTCGAGCGACAGAAGCCGGCGGACCAGCGTCGCCGACGAATCGCGGGAATCCCGGGAAACCCGCGATTCAGGCACGGCGGGGGCTGGCAACGCCGAGAGAGCAGCGAACGGCGGTAGCTCAGGAGGCGCGACCGCACAGAAAATGCCGCCGGCCCAGAAAGCGAACAAGCTCAGCGAGCGCGGCAGTGCAGTCTCGATGGAAACCACGCAGGCAGTGCAGCGATGCCGACCCGGTATGCGCGAGGTGGTTGAGTACTACGACGAACCGGTCAAGGTCGACGTGCATGCCGAGGCGCGCCATCACGCCATCGGCAGCTGCAGTGCGGCGTTGTGCATGCAGCGCTTCGGCAATAGCCGCTGCAAAAAATAATGAATACGTTCGACCCGGTCAGCCGCTATTTGAGCAGCACCAGATGCACGCGCCGGTTGAGCGCGCGCCCTTTGGGGGTGTCATTCAATCCGAGCGGCCGGTTTGCTGCCATGCCGACCGCAGTCATCCGCATTTCCGCGATACCGGACGCCGCCAGCTGACGCACGACGACCGCCGCACGCGCGGACGATAGCTCCCAGTTCGATGCATAGCGTTCATTGGCGATCGGCTTGCTATCGGTGTGTCCTTCGACGCGAATCTGGTGTGGTCGTTCGCGCATGAGCCGGGCGACATCATCCAGCAGTGAACGCGCCTCATCGGACAGCGCGGCATCCCCCTCGCGGAACAGCAGCCCGGCATCGATATCGATGCCGACCGTGCCTCCCTCAACGCCGACCCGGACACGTTCACCCAGACCGAGCGCTGCCAGGGATTCGGCGATCTCTCGGGCAAATGCAGCGGTATCGTCAGCGGCACTGTGGTCGTTGCCCTGACCGCCGCCATCGCCGGGAGCGTCATCCGCCGCCGTCTGGCTGACCGACGGCGCCGTTTTGATCAGCGGCGTGCCGAGCGCCACGCCGACCGATCGGGCAACCGCCTCGGATTTGGCCGGATCGAGCGCCGCTCCCGCATACATGGCCGCGAACAGCGCCAGCAACAGCGTGACAAAGTCGGACCAGGATAACAACCAGCGGTCAGCCGATGGCAAGGGCGTCTCAGAACGGCGGCGCAATCGCAGGCTCCTTGCGCTGGCTGTCGGACTCCGCGGGCAACACTGCAGAACGTACCGAACGCGGCCTGGCGGAGTGATGCTTCGATGGCGTATCCGGTGTCTGCGGCAGACGTTCCTCGATCAGGTGGCCAGGTTCACCGGCCGCCATCGCCACCAGCGCGGCCGCGACATGGTCGCGCCGGCTGAGTTCCTCGGCCAGCTGCTCATGCAGGCGGTTCGCAATCGGCAGGAAAATCAGGTTGGCAAAACCGACCCCATATAACGTGGCGACGAAGGCCACGGCAATCCCCGGCCCCAGCCGCGTCGGATCGGACAAATGCTGCATCACCTGCACCAGCCCGAGTACGGCGCCGAGAATGCCCATGGTCGGCGCGGTGCCGCCAGCGGATTCCCACACACGGATCACCTGACGGCGCTGCATGGCGAACGATTCCGTATCGGCATCGAGCACCTCGGCCAGATGGACCGGCGTCATGCCATCGGCCAGCAGACGCAGTCCGCGCGCGACGAAAGGATCCATGGTCTGGCCCGCCGCGCCGTCGAGCGCGAGCAAGCCGCTGCGACGCGCTGTCGCGCTGCACTGACGCAGCAGACTGCGCAATGCCGACGCATCCGTGCGTGGCGTAGCAAAACTCTCGCGCAACAAGCGCAGCGCACACAGGATGCGGCCTGGGCCGCACTGCAGCAGCAGTGCGCCGGCACAGCCGCCCAGCACCACCGCCAGACCGGCCGGTTGCAGCAGCATCGCCAGCTGGCCGCCGTCGGCGCCCTGGCCGAAGGCGATCGCGCCGATGCCAACGATGATGCCGGTCAGACTGCGCCAGTCCATGCCTGCTCCTGCATCACCGCGCGCAGCCGCGCGACCGCCTGGCTGTGCAACTGGCACACGCGCGACGCGGAGACGCCGAGCACCGCGCCGATCTCGGCCAGATTCATCTCCTCCTGATACAGCATCGCCATGAGCTGCTGCTCGCGCTCCGGCAGATCGCCGATCGCATCGACCAGCGCGGCACGAAAGCCGCTCTCGGTCAGCTGCACGAGCGGGTCACCACCGGTGTCGGCCGCATGACGATCGAGAAAATGCTCGCGCTGGTCGTCGGCATCGTGGAAATCTTCGTAATAGACCAGCTGATGGCCAGCGCCGTCGGTCAGCATCTGATGATAGTCGGGCAGCGGCATGTCCAGCGCCCGGGCCACTTCCGCTTCCGTCGGCGGGCGCTGCAGCTGCTGCTGCAATTTCGCCATCGCCGCCTCGATCTTGCGCATGTTCTGGCGTACGCCGCGCGGCAGCCAGTCAGCGCCGCGCAATTCGTCCAGCATTGCGCCGCGGATGCGCTGCACCGCATAGGTCTCGAACTGGTTGCCCTGCTCTTCATAGCGCTGCAGCGCGTCGAACAGGCCGATCATGCCGGCCTGAATCAGGTCATCGACCTCGACATTGTCAGGCAGCCTGGACTTCATCTGGTGGGCCAGCCGCCGGACCAGCGGCGCATACTGCGCGAGCCGTTCGCTCATCCCGGATTTGCCGTTAGCGTCATACATGGTGAGTTTCCTGCGCAACGATGGATCGGACCGACAGCGCGAGATAGCGGCTGGCGGCTTGAAAAAGATTGGCATGTACGCGGCGCGCGTGTTGCGGGTCGGCGGCAGTGACGAGCAGCGATACGCTACCGTGCGCGCACTGATCCTTGAGTGCACGCAGCAACGCATAGGCCGTGCGTATCGACGCCTCGCTACCGGACAGCTGCACCACGACTGCGCCGTCGGCCAGCAGGGACAGTGGCAGACGGCCATGCGTATCGAGTGTGGCGTCAACCAGCACGCGCGCCTGCCGCGCCGCCAGCTGCCTGAGCAACTCGGTCAGTGCGGGATCATCGCGATGCGCGCCGAGCCTCACGCGGCGATAGCCGGCGGGGAAGGTACTGCCGGCCTCATCCAGCGACGCATGGCCGTGCGCGACATCCAGCAGGGTGTGCGCGGGCGGGTGGTCCTCCGACGCGGCGATGTCCGCTCCTGCAGGGCTGGCGCCATCGACCAGAATCACTTCGCCACCATGCCGGCACATACTGGCAGCGAGTCGCTGCATCAGCGCCTCTTTCTGCGGTTCCTCGTCGGCCGACAGCACGGTGCACAGTCCGGGCAGCGGCGCGGCCAGCAGACGGCGCAGGCCTGCGGCCTGATCGACCGGCGTATTAACCAAGCTGCACCTCCTGCAGCAGCGGATCACGCATCGCTGCGGCGCTGTTGGCGGCGACCAGTGGCAACTCGCCATTGGTCAGCCCGAACAGCCGCAGGTCGCCGCTCGGCGCGAATGCCCGCTCGAGCAGCTGCCTGCCGTCGGCGACATGCAGGTCTTCGGGCACACGCTGGCCATCGGCGATGAAACTGACCGGCAGCTTGTGACGTATCGCGACATCCAGCGCGCCGCCGATGCCGCTGGCCTCGTCCAGCTTGGTCAGCAGGCAGCCGGCCAGTCCGTCGCCGCGATAGGCGCGCGCGACTTCGTCAAGGGTCTCGACGGTGCTGGTCGTGTTCAGGCACAGCAGTCGCTGCACGCGCGCACCGCCAGCAGCCAGCATCGCGATCTGATCGACCACCATGCGGTCGCGCTGGCTGGCACCGGCGGTATCGATCAGCACGATGTGCTTTTGCTTGAGCTCGCTGAGTGCCAGCGCGAGGTCGGCGCCGTCACGTACCGAATGCACCATCACGCCGAGCAGCTTGCCGTAGATGCGCAGTTGTTCGAACGCGCCGATACGATAGCCATCGGTCGTCACGAGTGCGACACGCGACGCGCCGTGACGTGCTACGCAGCGTGCGGCCAGCTTGGCCGTGCTGGTAGTTTTGCCGACGCCGGTCGGGCCGACCAGCGCAAACACGCCGCCCTGCTCGATCAGGCGTTCGTCACCGTCGAACAACGGCAGGTTGCGGCCAATGATGTCGCGCATCCAGGTCCGTCCACCGTCACCGACCGTCATCGCGGCGGCGGGCATGTTCTCGGCGATGTAGCGCGCCAGTCCTGCCGAAAAACCGGCAGCCAGCATCACGCGCAGCGCCAGGGCTTTCTCCTCGGGCTGGCGACCATTCCACGCGAGTGTCGCCAGCTGGCTTTCCAGCAGGCCGCGCATCGAGCGCAGCTCATCCTTGAGTTCATCGCGCAGCGTATCGCCGGAACGTGCCAGCGTGGCCGCCTGCGTGTTCGCATGGGCATGGATGTCGGCACGCGGCGCTGCCTGCGGCAGCTCGGCGTGCGTGTCTGCCGCCGGCGCGAGCAGCGCCTCCATGTCAGCCGGGGCCATGGCCATCAGCTCGGTACCGCCATCGACAGCACGGGTGGACAGCACCACCGCCTGTTCGCCGAACGCTGCGCGGACCGCGCGCAAGGCCTCGCGTGGTGTGGGGGCAAAGAATTTGCGGACGTTCATTTACTGAGCTCCTATCAGGGAGTTGATCCTGACATTGCGGGATTCGGGAATTTCGGCATGCGACAGCACGGAGAGTTGGGGCAGACTGCGGCGCAGGAAGCGCGACAGCAGTGCGCGCAGCGGCGCCTGCACCAGCAGCACCGGCGTCAGGCCGGCCTGCTCCTGTCGCTGCACGGCACGCGCAGCCTGCGCGGCGAGGGTATCGGCAAGGCCGGGCTCGAGTGCCGCGCCGCCGGCCTGTAGCGCCGTCATCAGCACGCGCTCGAGCTGCGCGTCCAGCGCCAGCACCTGCAGGTCGGCCGGTGCCGGGAACAGCTGCTGCACGATCGCGCGGCCAAGCACGCTGCGCACGATTTCGGTCAGATCGGCCGGATCGGCCACGCGCGGCGCATGCTCGCACAGCGTCTCGACGATGCTGCGCATGTCGCGGATATGCACGCCTTCGGCCAGCAGGTTCTGCAGTACCTTCTGCAACGACGACAGGGTCATCAGCTTCGGCACCAGATCCTCGGTCAGCTTCGGGGTCTCGCGCTCAAGGTGCGCGATCAGCTGCTGCACTTCGGCGCGGCCGAGCAGCTCAGCCGCGTGGCGCGAAATCAGGTGGTTCAGGTGAGTCGCTACCACAGTCGATGCATCGACCACGGTATAGCCGAGCGCCTGCGCATGCGCGCGCTGCGACTCATCGATCCAGACGGCCGGCAGGCCGAAGGCGGGATCGGTGGTCTGCGCGCCATCGAGCGGGCCGCTGACCATGCCGGGATCGATGGCCATGAACTGCGACGCATGGGCGTCGCCGACACCGATCTCGACGCCCTTCAGGGTGATCCGGTAGCCACCGGGCTTGAGTTCCAGGTTGTCGCGGATATGCACGGGCGGCGCGAGGAAACCAATGTCCTGCGCGAACTTGCGGCGCACGCCCTTGATGCGCTTGAGCAGTTCGCCGCCCTGCGCCGAGTCAACCAGCGGAATCAGCCGGAAGCCGACCTCGAGGCCCAACAGGTCAACCGGCAGCACATCCTGCCAGCCGGCGTCCTCCGGCTCCTGCGCGGCAGCCGGCGCAATCGGCGGGACCTCGGCCTCGGTCTCACGTTTTTGTTCGATGCGCTGCTGGGCCCATTTCGCGCCGAAGCCGAGCAGCGCGGCCAACAGCAGGAAAGGCAGGTGCGGCATGCCCGGGATCACGCCGAAGCCGCCGATGATGACGGCAGTGATGCCCAGTACCTGCGGCTTGGCGAACAGCTGGCCGACCAGCTGGCTGCCAACATCCTGTTCGTTCGCCACGCGCGATACCACCACACCGGCCGCGATCGAGATCACCAGCGACGGAATCTGCGCGACCAGGCCGTCGCCAATGGCCAGCAGCGTGTAGTTCTTCATCGCTGCATCGACGGCCATGTCATGCTGAAACATGCCGACCACGAAGCCGCCGACGATGTTCACCACGGTGACGATGATGCCGGCGATGGCGTCACCGCGCACGTATTTGCTGGCGCCGTCCATCGCGCCATAGAACTCGGCTTCACGCCCGACCTCGAGGCGGCGTGCGCGCGCGTCCGCCTCGCCGATCAGACCGGCATTCAGGTCGGCGTCAATCGCCATCTGCTTGCCCGGCATGGCATCCAGCGCGAAGCGCGCGCCGACTTCGGCGATACGGCCCGCGCCCTTGGTGACGACAGTGAAGTTGATGATGGTGAGGATAATGAAGACGACGATGCCGACCGTGTAGTTACCGCCGATCAGGAAGTGACCAAACGCCTCGATCACCTGCCCGGCCGCGCCGGCACCGGTATGGCCCTCGGTCAGCACGACGCGTGTGGACGCGACATTCAGCGACAGCCGCAACATCGTCGACATCAGCAGCACTGCCGGGAAGGCCATGAAGTCCAGCGGCTTCACGGTGTACAGGCTGGTCATCAGGATGATGATGGACAGCGCGATATTGAACGAGAACAGCAGGTCGAGTGCAAAGGCCGGTAGCGGCAGCACCATCATCGCCAGCATCAGGATGATCAGCGTGGGCGCGGCCAGCGCCTGCGCGCCGCCAGTCTTCATCCATGCGGGGAAGGCCAGGCTGCTCATACGCGCGGCTCCGGTGCGCGGCGGTCCGCTGCGGCGGCGCCGGTCATTCGGGTACCGGTGCGGGGATCAGCATCAACCTCGGTGCCGGGGATGATGTCCATGTCGGCTGGTACGTCGAGCTTGTCCGGCAGTGCCGGATCGGCGCCGGTGCGCAGCTGGAATACGTAGGCGAGCACCTGCGCGACTGCCGTATACAGACGCTCGGGGATGATGTCACCGGGTTCGGTATGCCGGTACAGCGCGCGGGCCAGCAGCGGCGCCTCGAGCAGTGGAATGCGATGTTCGGCGGCGATCTCACGGATCTTCGCGGCCACGTCGTCGGCGCCCTTGGCCAGCACGACCGGTGCGGCGTGCTCAGTCTCGCTGTATTTCAGCGCGACCGCATAATGAGTCGGGTTGGTGATGACCACGTCGGCCTTCGGCACCTCGGCCATCATGCGGCGGCGTGCCATCTCGCGCTGTTGTGCGCGGATCCGGCCCTTGATCTCGGGGTTGCCTTCCTGTTCCTTGTGTTCCTGACGCACATCTTCACGCGTCATCATCAGCTTTTTCGCGTGCTGCCAGCGCTGCCACGGCACATCGACAGCAGCGATGAGGGCCAGCACGCCCGCCATGGGAACGAAGGCGGCCATCAACAAGCTGCCGAGTGCCTGCGCGGCACTGTCGGCCGGCAGTGAGGCGAGCGAAAACACGGTCTGCGCCTCGCTGCGGAGGACGAACCAGCCGGCCAGTCCGACCAGTACCGTCTTCGCGATCGCCTTGCCGAGCTCGCCCAGGGCATGCATGGAAAACATCCGGCCTATGCCGGCGACAGGATCAAGCCGCTCGAATTTGGGCAGCAGCGCGCTGGAGGAGAAAAGCCAGCCACCGACGGTCAGCGGGGCGGCGAGGATGACAGCCAGCAGGATTGCCGCGAACGGCAGCAGCAGCCACAGCACGCGGCCGATCAACTGGCTGCCGTGCTCGAGCAGCGCGACGGGATCGAAAGCCAGCGCACGCGGAATCGACAGACCGTCGCGCAGCATCAGCGACAGTCCGGATTCGAGCGCGCCGCCCAGCACCCACAGCAATGTGCCGCCGGCCACCAGCGACGCGCAGGCAGCCAGTTCACGCGAGCGCGGCACATTACCTTCCTCGCGCGCCTTTTCAAGGCGCCGGGGACTGGCGGGTTCGGTCTTTTCGAGGTCGCTGTCGGCGGCCATCCATCACTCCGTTTTCACTCCAATGAGCGTGATGGAATTATTTGGCTTACGGTCGACTTGTCATCCGATGAACAACGTGGAAAAGCCGCGGCTGATCGTCAAGGCCAGTCCCGGGCGATACATTTCTTGTCGGGCGTGGTGCAACAAGGCTGTCACAGCAGGCCGCTGACATCGTTGCGCCGTCCTGGAGCACAAGTCGACCCGTCTGCGACGGCTCGTCTGCCCATCGACGTGCTGTCAGAGGCACGCATCAGGGCCGCTTTAGAGGGAATCAGAAGCCGAGGCTTTCTAGCAGGTCGTCGACTTGCTCCTGGCCGGCCACCACATCCGCCTTGCCCGCCGGATTGACCTGCGGGCCGTTCAGCAGGCCATTACCGGAATCGCGCCTGCCATCGACCGGCGCATGGTCGACCAGCAGCTGCACCAGCTGGGATTCGAGGCTGTGGCCGAGATGCGTGACCTTGGTGATCACCTGGCCGGTCAGATCCTGGAAGTCCTGCGCCAGCATGATGTCAAGCAAGTGGCCGCGTGTGGCCGCTGCGGCGCGGCCGGCCTGTTGCAGGTAGGCTTGCGTACGGTCGACGAGCTGGTCGGGCAGTGCGCTCCCCGGAATGGCCTGCCAGTCGGCCAGGAGCGCATCGGCGTCCTGCTCGATGCGCTCCTGCAATGGCACGGCAGCATCGGTGGCGTTCAATACGCGCTGTGCGGCCTGCTCGGTCATTTTTGCGACATACATCAGGCGGTCGCGCGTATTGGAAATATCGTCCTTGGCCAGCCGTTCGATTTCCTTGTCGAGTCCGAGCTCGCGCAGGCTCTCGTGCAGGCTGCGGGTCAGCTGGCCGACCCGCATCAGCAGGTCGTCATAGCGCGCAGCGTCCAGTCCCTGGTTAGTGATGACTGCGGTATTGATGACTGGGGCATCCATGATCAGGCCACCGCTTTCTCGAGCTTCTCGAAGATCTTCTGCAGCTTCTCGTCGAGCGTCGCGGCAGTGAATGGCTTGACGACGTAGCCGCTGGCGCCAGCCTGAGCAGCGGCGATGATGTTTTCCTTCTTCGCCTCGGCGGTGACCATCAATACCGGCAGCTTGCCGAGCGTGGCATCGGCACGAATCTGCTTGAGCATCTCGAGACCGTCCATGTTCGGCATGTTCCAGTCGGAGATCACGAAGTCGAAGTTCTCGTTCTTCAGCTTTGACAGCGCCATCGCGCCATCCTCAGCCTCGTCGACGTTCGAATAGCCGAGTTCCTTCAACAAATTGCGAACGATGCGGCGCATCGTGGAGAAATCATCGACGACGAGGAATTTGGTCTTGGGGTCTGCCATGTCGGCTCCTGATTCAGGTACGTAGAGTGGTACTGCTTGTTTGACGGATGAAAGCCGGACAAATTAAGGGCGTCCTGAGCACTTCGTCCTGCCGGTCGGACCTGGCGCGCTGACAAAACGGTGGTGCCCAGGCGCGTCGACGCACCCAGGTCGATCCGGAACGCAAGTCGGTGCAGCGACATGAGCGACGTTCTGTCAGCGGTCATCAGAAAGGCTGGCATTACACCCGCAACGCCCGCCCGCCGTCGCGCGCCAGTTGTCCGAGCACCCGGCCCGGCAGCTGCGCCAGCGAAGCGATGTCATGCACCGCGCCGATGGCCACGGCCTCGCGCGGCATGCCGTAGACCACGCAGCTGGCCTCATCCTGCGCAAAATTGGTGGCTCCGGCCTCGCGCATCTTCAGCATGCCGGCCGCGCCGTCCTTGCCCATGCCGGTCAGGATCACGCCGAGCGCATTCCTGCCTGCGTAGCTAGCTGCCGACCCGAACAAGACGTCCACCGAAGGCCGGTGCCGGTTCACCGGCGGGCCCTGATCCAGCCGACAGAGATAGTTCGCGCCACTCTTGGCCAGCAGCAGATGCGAATGGCCGGGCGCCAGATACGCATGGCCGGGCAGCACCCGCTCGCCGTCGTCCGCTTCCTTGACCGTGATCCGGCACAGACTGTCGAGCCGCTGCGCAAACGAACGCGTAAAGCCCTCCGGCATGTGCTGCACGATCAGGATGCCTGGACAATCGGACGGCATCTGCTCCAGGAAGCTGCGAATCGCCTCGGTGCCGCCAGTCGATGCGCCGACGATGATCAACTTCTCGCTCGACGACAGTGGATCGCGCAGCGCCGGCAGCGGAGCGCCGGGAGCGGTCACCCGCGTTCGCGCCTGCACGCGCGCGCGGGCGGCGGCCCGTATCTTTTCGGCGATCAGCTCGGTGTAATCGCGCATGCCGGACTGGATCGCCATCTTCGGCTTGGCGACAAAGTCGACCGCACCGAGCTCGAGCGCGCGCAGCGTGGTCTCGGAGCCGCGCTCGGTCAGCGAGGACACCATCACCACCGGCATTGGCCGCAGGCGCATCAAGCGCTCGAGGAAATCGAGCCCATCCATCTTGGGCATCTCGACATCCAGTGTCAGCACATCGGGATTGCGCTCACGGATCATCTCGCGCGCCACCAGCGGGTCGGGCGCGACGCCCACCACTTCCATGTCAGGCTGGCTGTCGACGATCTCGCGCAGCACACTGCGGATCAGCGCGGAATCGTCGACGATCAGGACTTTGGTTTTCGATGCCATCACTCACCCGGCGGGATCAGAACTCTTCCCATTCGTCCGCAGCGCCTGCGGTTACCGGCTTGCGGCTCGCTGCCGGCGTCGCCGGTGCCGCAGCGGCCGGCTTCGCCACCGGGCTGGCGGCCGGAGCCGGCGAGGCAGGCTTGGCCGACGACGGCACATGCAGCCTGGCCGATTTGGACTGTTTCGCCTGTTTCGCCTGTGGGATCGCGGCGCGCGGGCGCGGCTTGGTGGCGCCGGAGGCAGCGACACCCGAGACACGGAACACACTGACGATGTCCAGCAGCGCCGCCGCCTGTTCCTGCAGGCTGTCGGCGGCAGCGGCCGCTTCCTCGACCAGTGCGGCGTTCTGCTGCGTGACCTGGTCCATCTGCGTGATCGCCTGATTCACCTGCTCGATGCCGGTGCTCTGCTCCTGGCTGGCGGCGGTAATCTCACCCATGATGTCGGTCACGCGGCGCACGCTGGTGACGACCTCCTCCATCGTCGCACCGGCCTCGGCGACCAGCTTGCTGCCGTTCTCGACTTTCTCCACCGAGTCGCCGATCAGAGACTTGATTTCTTTCGCGGCGGCAGCCGAGCGCTGCGCGAGGCTGCGCACCTCGGTCGCGACAACGGCGAATCCGCGTCCCTGCTCGCCGGCACGTGCGGCCTCGACCGCTGCGTTCAAGGCGAGGATGTTGGTCTGGAATGCAATGCCATCGATGACGCCGATGATATCGACGATCTTGCGCGCAGAAGCGTTGATCTGCTCCATCGTCTGCACGACTTCGGACACGACGTTGCCGCCGCGCTCAGCGACTTCGGAGGCATTGATCGCCAGCTGGTTCGCCTGGCCGGCGTTGTCGGCGTTCTGGCGGACCGTCGAAGTCAGCTCTTCCATCGACGAGGCCGTCTCTTCCAGCGAGCTGGCCTGCTGCTCGGTACGTGACGAAAGATCGAGGTTACCGGCAGCGATCTGGCTGGACGCCGTGGCGATGGTGTCTGTGCCGCCGCGTACATTGCGCACGATGTCGGCAAGGCGGTCGCGCATGGATTTCATCGCGAACATCAGGCTGCTGCTGTCGCCGCTGGCAATGTCGATCTGCGCGTCGAGATCGCCGGCGGCAATTCGCGTCGCCACCTCGGCAGCCGCCAGCGGCTCGCCACCGAGCTGTTTGGTGATGCTGCGGGTAATCAGCAGCGCGGCGCCAGCGCCGATCAGCAGACCGACCACGCCGAGCATGATGGCCAGCGAACGAGCGGAGTCAAAGGCTTGCTGCGCATCGGCGGCCAGGTTCTGGCTGAGCCGGGTCTGCATGTCGACCAGTCCGCTGACCTCGGCCATGATCTTGCGCTGCACCGGACGCACCTCGCTGATCAGTACCTTGATCGCATCGGATGACCTGTTCTGCAAGCCGAGCTCCAGTGCCTTGTTGGTCAGCGGGATGATGATCGCTTCCTGTTGGCGGATGCGCTCAAGCGCCGCTGTTTCCTCGCTGTTGGTGCCCGAGCGTTCGAACAGCTTGCCCAGCGCCGCGATCGCGTCGGCCGAACGCTTCTCCTGCGCATGTACGCGGTCGACCTCGGGTCGCATTTCCTCCTCGGTTGACAGCAGCACAACATTGCGGACAGCGACCATGCGGTCATACAGCGTGGCGCGGATCGCGATGGCCTGTGCCAGCTGCGCATTGTTGACGCTGACGATTTCGTCGATCTTTTCCTTCATCGCCGACATGCGGTTCAGCGACAGCAGCACGACGGCTAACAACAGCGCCAGTACCAGCGCGAATCCGGCGCCCAGGCGGGTGCTGACTTTCATTTGTGCGAAGCTCATGGCGATTTTTTCCAGTGACGGTAAGTGGCGGTCGATCAGGCAGACAAATCGTCGATCAGCCCCATGTCGGCCGATGACATCAGGCGGTCGATGTCGACCAGGATCAGCATGCGCTCGTCCAGTGTTCCCAGGCCGATCAGGTAGTCGGTATTGAAAGCGCTACCCATGTCGGGCGCCGGGCGGATCTGCGCGAGTGCCAGCGTGGTCACATCGGACACGCTGTCGACCACCATGCCGACCACGCGGCCGGCGATGTTCAGGATGATCACGACGGTGAACTGGTCGTAGGTCGGCTCACCCAGCCTGAAGCGGATGCGCATGTCGACGATGGGCACGATGATGCCGCGCAGGTTCACGACGCCTTTGATGAATTCCGGCGCATTGGCGATGCGAGTGACTGCTTCGTAGCCACGAATCTCCTGTACTTTCAGGATGTCGATGCCGTATTCTTCGGCGCCCAGCTTGAAGGCAAGGAATTCACGCGACGCCGGGTCGGTGATGGACGTGTCGTCGTGGGTGTCCAGGATGTCGGTCTGCATAGAATGTCCCGCTGGTGTGAGTGGATGCTTTGCTTACTGCCTGTCTCGTCAGATCGCTGGCCACAGTACCGAGGTGCGGCACGGTACGGCCAACGCGGCCAGCGGACTGACGGGACAGATGCTTAACGGCAGCTTAGCCGGCATGGTTTAGCCCGAATGGCCGAAAGAGAAAGGCTTTCCGGGCTCGTTTCCGGTTCATGCGGCGGCACGGCGTCACCATCCTGCCCGCGCGCCGCGCAGCAGCGCGCCAACGTCGAGGATCAGCGCCACGCTGCCGTCACCGAGAATGGTCGCGCCGGACACGCCGGACACGCGCCGGTAGTTGGCCTCGAGGTTCTTCACCACCACCTGCTGCTGCCCGACCAGCTCGTCGATCATCAAGGCGGCGCGCTGGCCGTCGGCCTCGAGAATCACCGCGATCCCCTGTCCGGCGTCAGCGCGTTCGGCCGTCTGGAACAAGTCTTTCAGTGACAGCAGCGGCAGATATTCGCCGCGCACGCGCACGACCTGGCCCTGACCAGCGATGCGGCTGACGTCTTGCGCTTGCGGCTGCAGCGATTCGAGCACGTAACTGAGCGGCAGGATATAGACGTCATCGCCGCTGCGCACTGACATGCCATCGAGAATGGCGAGGGTCAGCGGCAAGGCGATCGACACGGTGCTGCCCTTGCCGGCGACGGAACGTATCTCGACCTGGCCGCCAAGCGCGGTGATGTTGCGTCGGACCACGTCCATACCCACACCGCGACCGGAGACGTCGGTCACCATCTCGGCAGTCGAAAAGCCAGGCGCGAAGATCAGCTGCCAGACGTCGGCATCGGCCATGGCGTCACTGACCGCCAGACCCTGCTGCCTTGCCTTGCTGAGGATGCGCTCACGGCTCAGTCCACCGCCATCGTCGGACACCTCGATCACGATGTGGCCGCCGCGATGCTCGGCCGACAGTGTCAGCTTTCCGGCGCCGTCCTTCCCTGCGGCGACGCGTGTGTCCGGCAATTCGATGCCGTGGTCGATACTGTTGCGGACCAGGTGGGTCAGCGGATCGATGATGCGCTCGATCAGCCCCTTATCCAGCTCGGTGGCGGCGCCCTGCGTGACGAAATCCACCTTCTTGCCGAGCTTGGCCGCGAGGTCGCGCACCATGCGCGGGAAGCGCGAGAACACATAGTCCATCGGCATCATGCGGATCGACATCACGGCTTCCTGCAGATGCCGCGTATTGCGGGTGAGCTGCGAGACGCCGTTCAGCAGCTTTTCATGCAGCATCGGGTCCAGGCCGTGCGTGCGCTGCTCTATCATGGCCTGCGTAATCACGAGCTCGCCGACCAGGTTGATCAGCTGGTCGACCTTCTCCACTGACACCCTGATCGACGAGGATTCGACACCACTCGGAGATGACTGGCCATGCCGGTCAGCCGCAGCGCGCTCCGGCGCGGACTTGGCTGCTTGAAGCGCAGCCGTCGCCTCCGGTGTCACCGATGCCGCCGGCACGGGCGGAGCGACCGGCCGATCGAACAACTCATAGTCGTTCGCCTGCATGCCGGCTACCGGTTCGGATGAGAGCGTCCATAAGGGAGCGGTGTCCTCGATCTTGAGCAGCGAAGGATCGACGATGAAGGTGCAGACCGCAGCGATGTCGTCGCAGGTCTCGACCGTTTCCAGCAAGACCGTGGGAATATCGCCTGCCACCGGACTCACGCGCCCAAGCATGGCCAGCTCATCACTGAGCGCAGCGAAGTCGGATGCTGAGACACCGGGCATCATGATGCGCACCATGCGCGCGGCGCGGGCTTTGGGTACGCTGGCTGACGCCACGGCCGGAATAGCTGCGGCAGCCTGGCCACTTTGCGCGGCCAGGCTGTTCAACCGCGTCAACAGCGCTTCGACTTCATCAATGTCAACGGCCGCGCCGTCGCGGTGGCCGAGCAGCAGCATCTGCAGGACGTCCTTGGCGGCGAGAAAGGCGTCGATGTGCTCGATGGTCAATGGCATCTCTGCCTTGCGCAGACGGTCCAGCAACGACTCGAGCACGTGGGTAACGCCGGTCATGTCGGCCAGCCCGAAGGTGGCGGCACCGCCCTTGATCGAATGCGCGACCCGAAAGATCGCATCGATATCGGCCATGTCGAATGACGACGGATCCAGACCGAGCAACAGCCTTTCTTTCTCTGCGAGTAATTCGGCGGCCTCATCGAAGAAGACCTGGAAAAACTGGCTGATCTCGACGCTCATGACGCGCTCCCCGGACCGATCAACTTGCCGACGACTTCCAGCAGACGCTGTGGATCAAAAGGTTTGACCAGCCAGCCATTGGCCCCGGCTTCGCGACCACGATTTTTCATGTCGGTGCTGGATTCGGTGGTCAGCATCAGGATGGGTACGCTGCGGTACGCCGGCAGCGCGCGCAGGTTGCGGATCAGCGTCAGGCCGTCCATGTTCGGCATGTTCTGGTCGGTCAGTACGAGGTCGTAGTGGCCCGCCTGAGCCTTGCCGAGGCCGTCCTCGCCGTCGACCGCGTCGGTCACCTGGTAGCCGCCACTGCGCAGCGAGTACGCCAGCATGTGCCGCAGTGATCCGGAATCGTCGACTGCGAGAATCTTTTTACCCATTGCTCTCTCCCTTGTTACTTTGCGTCTGTGCGGCGGATCAGAACAGCTCGATCTCGCCGCTCTCCATGTGATGCTGTGTGACGCTGGCGTTGCGGCCGGAGGCCGGTTCGTCCTGCGCTTGCTGTAGCTGGCGGCGCGCGCTGGCGATCAGCTGATTGGCGATGTCTTCGAACTGCAATGCGGTCAGCGCGCTGTCCAGATGCGCGCAGGCCTCGCTGGCGAGCGCCGCACATTCAGGATGACCGTCGATCGCCTGTTGTCGTGTCAGCGCGCGGTGCGCGCCGAAGAAGCCGCTGGATAACTTTTCTATCGCCAGCTTCAGCAGGATTTCAAGCTGTACCAGGTCGGCACGGACTTCCCCGAGCTGGACATCGTCGATCAAATGGGCAGTCATGGCCTGGCCTCCTTGGCCGCATGGGCGCCGCTGGCCGTGCGGATTCCGGCAGCAGCGCTGGCAGCGGTGTCACGCCCGGCCGATGCCGTCACGCCGAGGGCTGTGCCAGCTGCAGCGGCGCTGCCGATCTCGGTTGGCAACCCGCCTCCGGTGATGGATTCTTCGGTCCGGCGGTTCATCACGATGATGCTGATGCGCCGGTTGATCGGATTATCTGAGTTGGCTTTGTCCAGCGGTACGGCGGAGGACAAGCCGACGACGCGCAAGACCTTCACTTCCTGCATGCCGCCCTGCACCAGTTCTCGGCGCGATGCATTGGCGCGCTCGGAGGACAACTCCCAGTTGCTGTAGCCACGCTCGCCGCTCGCATAGACGACGCTATCGGTATGGCCGGACAGGCCGATCCGGTTCGGCACCTCATTCAGCATGCGGCCGAGTTCGCGCAGGATGTCGCGCGTATACGGCTGCAGCGCAGCGCTGGCCAACGCAAACATCGGTCGGCGCTGCTCGTCGACCACCTGGATACGCAGGCCCTCGCTGGTAATGTCGAGCAGCACCTGCTTCTTGAACTGCCTGAGCAGCGGATTGGCATCGATCGCCGCCTCGATCTTTTTCTTCAGCGCCTCGAGTTGCGCTCGCTCACGCCGCTCGAGCTCGTTTTTGGCTGAATCCAGATCGACGACTTTGCGAACTTCGCCGTCCTTGCGCGCCGGATCGCGTCCTCCACCCTTGATGACGCTGCTGCGCTCGGATACCGACGATCCGCCGGACATCGCGACTTTCATTGGTGTCTTGAAGTATTCGGCGATGCCTTCGAGCTTGGCCTTGCTGGTGGACGACAGCAGCCACATCAGCAGGAAGAAAGCCATCATCGCCGTCACGAAATCGGCATACGCGATCTTCCAGGCGCCGCCATGATGACCATGTGCGCCGGGCTTCGGGCGGCGGACGATGATGACGGGCTTATCGGGCTTGTCGGCCATGTCACTTGTTCTTTGCGTTACGCAGATGCTCTTCGAGCTGGCTAAAGCCCGGACGCTCGCTGGCATACAAGACCTTGCGGCCAAATTCGACGGCCAACGCCGGCGGGCTGCCGCTGAAGCTGGCCAATAAGGTTGCCTTGATGCACTGAAGCATCTTGGTCGCCTCGTCTGCCTTTTGTTCGAGCAGGCTAGACAGCGGTGCGACGAATCCGTACGCAATCAGGATGCCTAGGAAGGTGCCAACCAGTGCGCGCGCGATCAGAATGCCGAGCTCTTCGGGCGGCAGGCCGATCGACTCCATCGTATGCACCACGCCCATCACCGCAGCGACGATGCCGAAGGCAGGCATGGCATCGCCGAGCTTGGTAATGCAATGCGCCGGCACGACGGCTTCGTGGTGGTGAGTGTCGATTTCGATGTCCATCAGGCTTTCGATCTGGAAGACGTCGATGTTCCCGGCAACCATCAGGCGCAGGTAGTCGCAGATGAATTCGATCGCATGATGGTCGGCGAGGATGCCGGGGTAAGCGGCGAAGATCGCGCTTTCCGACGGCGACTCGATATCGCGCTCGACAGCCATCATGCCCTCCTTGCGCACTTTGCCGAGCAATTCAGACAAGAGCGCAAGCAGTTCAAGATAGCGTGCCTGCGTGTAGGCCGATCCGCGGAATAGCGTGGGAATTGCACGTAACGTCGCCTTGAGCGACTTGGCATTGTTACCAACGATGAACGCACCCGCGGCGGCGCCGCCGATCATCAGCAGTTCAATCGGCTGGAACAGCGCAGCGAGATGGCCGCCGGCCAGTGCGAAGCCGCCGAAGACCGACGCAATAACGATCAGGTAACCAAGAGGAACAAGCAAGATGCTCTCCGTAAGCGGAAGATCCGGTACGCGGGATTGCGCATGGGCGGGTCTGTATTCCGGTTACGGCATGCAGAGGGCAGTTTTAAGCGGGAATGGCATCAATGACGGGGGCCGCCACCATTTTCTTCTTGCCAGCGCGCGAAGGCGGATGGCACAGGCCGCAGCGATAGCCCGCATTCAGCTCGAAGGTGTGGCTGACGAAGTGGCCCTTGCAGCAGCTGCATTCCACCAGGGTCAGCATCTTGCTCTCGAAGAAGCGGATCAGGGTCCATGCGCGAGTCAGCGACAACACCGGCTCGGCGCCCGGCTCGGCAGGCATCTGTTCGAGATAGAGACGGTAGGCCTTGACCACTGCGTCGATACCGGTGACTTGCGCATGCTGGACCAGATAGCGATGGATACCCATGAACAGCGATGCATGGATGTTCGGCTGCCAGGTGATGAACCAGTCGGTAGAAAACGGCAGCATGCCCTTCGGCGGCGACACCCCACGCAATTCCTTGTACAACTTCAGCAGCCGCTCGCGCGACAGTGTCGTCTCGGTCTCCAGCAGCTGCAGGCGAGCGCCCAGCTGGATCAGATCGATGGCCAGGCTGATCTGGCGGCCTTCGGATACGACACTTTTTGCGCCCATGGTGCTCTCCTCGATCGGGTGACAGTCAGGATATCCGGCTCAGTGGATTTCTTCGACCGGCTGTGCGGCCATCAGGATCGCTGCGTGAGTCTGTGACAGGGTGCGCTCTTTTGCGTGGCTGGCCAGCATGCCGAGGATGCCGGCGTCGTCGAAGCGAAAGCGCGCCAGCATCATGCTGCTCGATGCTAGCTTGACGATCTGCGCAGGCGACAGGTTGTCGATCAGGTCGGCAAGGTCGGCGCTGATGCCGAGGCGAAAAATCGCCGTGGCGCGGTCGGTGCGTACCATTTGCTGTGCGAGCATCAGGTAGGAAAGATTGATGTCCCGGATATCCGCCATCATGTCGTTCATGTTCATGCCGTTCTCCCTGCTGTGGTCTGATCAGGCACCCGAGAGTGGGCAACCTGTGGGAATGAATTTTGCCGTTGCGGGCGATACGGATAAATCGGCGGGACACCGTATTTTCTGTGCGCTTCTGGCTGTCAGTCTTGTCGGTGTTTGTCCTACAAGGACGCGTGCATAGCTTGCATCGCCTGTGACGGCAGATTCCCGGCGTGATTTAGGGAGGCGACAAAAAAATTCTGCCGCCCGCAATCATCGCGGATTGACTGAGACGACGGCGCTGACGGTGCAAGATTGCCGGCACGGAGAGCCCAGGCGCCCGTGCATTGGCGGGCGCCGGCAGATGAATTCGGCCAGCATCGGCGATCGCGGGTAAACTTTCCGTCTTGTTAATTTTTTCGTGAGCTCTGCCACGACGCGCTGCCATGAAGCATTCCATCGAAGCCCTGCTCAACTACCTCAACCTGCCGTCCGCGCCGGAATGGCTGGAGTTCATCGTCACGCTGGGCAAGGTAATGATGATCCTGGTGTTGGCCTGGCTGCTGTTCGGGCTGGTGAAGCGGGTGATCAGGCTGTCGCACGTTCGGCTACGCACCCGTGCCGAAAGCCCGGAAGAGATGCGCCGCATCGACACGCTGGAACGCGTGTTCGTCTATGCGCTGTCGGTGGTCGTGGCAGTGATGACGGTCATGCTGGTGCTGTCGGAATTCGGCATCTCGATCGCGCCACTGCTGGCCACCGCCGGCGTGGCCGGCCTGGCAGTCGGCTTCGGTGCGCAGAGTCTGGTGAAGGATTACTTCACCGGGTTTGTGATGCTGATTGAGAACCAGATTCGCGTGGGCGATGTGGTTGAGGTGTCCGGCAAGGCCGGCGTGGTGCAGGAGCTCACGCTGCGTTACGTGCAGCTGCGCGACTATGAAGGCGCCGTCCACTATGTACCGAATGGCACCATTGTCACCGTGACCAACCGCAGCCGTGGCTTTGCCTATGCGGTGGTGGATGTGGGCATCGCGTACAAAGAGGACATCGACCGCGTCTACGCGGTGATGCGCGAAACCTCGGAAAGTTTGCGCAAGGACCCCGAATTCAGCGAACGCATTCTCGAGGACATCGAGATCTCAGGCGTAGACCAGTGGGCGGATTCGGCGGTGATGATCAAGAGCCGCATCAAGACCATCGGGCTGGAACAGTTCGCGGTACGCCGTGAATACCTGCGCCGTCTGAAAATGGCGTTCGACCGGCATCAGATCGAAATCCCGTTCCCGCAGCGGACCGTGCATACGGTGGTGACGAATGAGCCCGCCAAGATGCAGCTGCCAGCGGGGGATTGAGGCGGTGGATCGAGATTGTTTGTGGGGGTGGTTCGATTGCGATTCAGGCCACCTTGAAAAGGAAGGCGACCCGTATGACCGGCACACCCCGGCACGTCGGCCTGAACCTGGCTGACGTATGATGCGATTCGTAACCCAAAGACCGGCGCGCAAGTGTCGGCCATGGCTGTTCACTGGCGCAAACCACTGCATCACCGGGTCATCCCATGACCATGGCTATGGACTCAGCACATCATGACTCGTGAGCAAACATCTATGGAAAAACACAAGCACATCGACGTGGGCGTCGCCAGCAAGCTGGGCAAATACAGCGATGCAGTGCTGGTCGGCGATGGCAGGCGCTGGTTATATACGTCCGGGACGCCCGGCCTGGCAGCCGACGGCAGTTTGCCGCCCGATTTCGATACGCAGGCCAGACTGGCATGGACGCACGTGATGGAGATGCTTGATGCGGCCGGCATGGAAGTCGGCGACATCGTGAAATTGACCCAATCCCTGACTCGCCGCAGCGATCTGGCGGCCTACCGGGCGATCAGGAATGACTATTTGGGTGAAGCCAGGCCGGCCTCCATGCTGAGTTTTGTCAGCGGCCTGGCGATGCCGGACATGCTGATTGAACTCGAAGTGGTCGCTGCCCGTTAATGCGGGCTTGCCGATCTGCTTGAATGCGCCGGCATCGACTGCTTGCTTGCCGCTGACTCAGAGCTGCTGACTCAGAGCTTCTTTCAACGTGAGCATCACGGAGCGAGGCGGCCGCTGGCAAGGCGTTGGGCTGCAGACAGTACAAGCCCTACGGCAAGGCGCCCCCAGGCTGACAGCGGCATGTTGAAAGAGCCGCTAAATTTCGTAACTATCCCGCTCGCCGGCCAGCACCTGCTCCACCAGCTTGCGGCTGAGGTTGGGCTCCAACAGCTCAATGAAGGTGTACACATACCCCCGCAGGTACGCGCCCTCCTTGAGTGCAATGCGCGATACGTTCATGCCGAACAGGTGACCGGCCGGAATCGCGGCCAGCGCGGCGTCGCGGGAAGCGCTGTATGCGAGACCGGCGATGATGCCCACGCCCATGCCGAGCTCGACGTAGGTCTTGATGACGTCGGCGTCGATGGCTTCCAGGATCACATCGGGCTTCAGCCCGCGCCGCGTGAAGGCCAGGTCGATCTTGTTTCGGCCGGCGAAGGCGGCGTCGTAGGTAATCAGCGGGTAGGCCGCCAGGTCATCCAGGGTGATCGACGTTAATTGCGTGAGCGGGTGCTCGTGCGGTACCACGACCATGTGTTCCCACTGAAAACAGGGCAGCGACACCAGCCCGTCGACTTCGGCGATGGCCTCCGTGGCAATGGCCAGATCAGCCTGGTTATGCAACACCATTTCTGCCACCTGTTTGGGATTGCCCTGCAGCAGGGACAGCCGGACTTTCGGGAATTTCTGCGAAAACGACTGCACCACCGGCGGCAGCGAGTAGCGCGCCTGCGTGTGGGTGGTGGCGATCGTGAAGCTGCCGCTGTCCTGAGCGGCGAATTCCTTGCCGATGCGCTTCAAGCCCTCGACCTCCTGCAGGATGGTCTCGACCGATTTCAGCACCTGCCGGCCCGGCTCCGTCAGCCCGCGGATACGCTTGCCGTGGCGGGTGAAAATGTCGATCCCGAGTTCTTCCTCGAGCTCGATAATGGCCTTGGACACTCCGGGCTGCGACGTAAACAGCGCCTTGGCAGCCTCGGTCAGGTTGAAGTTCTGACGCACGGCCTCGCGCACGAAACGAAATTGATGGAGGTTCATTTTTTCTCTGCAGCGATGGATGGCGTCAAGCTGCCGACATGATCATTTTGACAACCGCGGACAGAAAGTCACGGTACACCGCGCAACGTCGATCCATGCAGCCGCCCAAGCCGGGATTTTCATTAAGGCAATAACGCAGCCAGACATCCCATTCGCTTATATCCGCGAATCATATAAGCAAATGAATCTAATGTTGTTTGGAATAAGGAAGAAGTTTATTAGCATTCGGCCTTCTTCGCGCGAGGCTTTATGACTCTGACTTATGTAGTTTCCGGATTTGCTGTCGGCATGCTGGTCGGCCTGACTGGCGTAGGCGGCGGTTCGCTGATGACGCCGCTCCTGACCCTGCTGTTCGGCGTCAATCCCACGGTCGCGGTCGGCACCGACCTCGCGTTCGCTTCCATCACCAAGAGTGCCGGCACGCTGGCCCATCGCGTGCGCAACACCGTCCACTGGGACATCGTCAAACGCCTGTGCCTGGGCGCGCTGCCGGCAGCGGTGCTGGCTACGCTCGCGCTGAAGTACTTCGGCGCGCTGGACAAGCATATTGGCCAGATCATTCGCTACTCCATCGCTTTCTCGGTGCTGCTGACCGTGATTGCCATCATTTTCCGCGGCCGCATGCAGGCATGGATGAATGCACATCCGGATCGCCAGTTGCACGGCCGCAGGCAGGCGCTGGCGACCGTGATCGCCGGTGCTGCGATCGGCACGCTGGTGACGGTATCGTCGATCGGCGCCGGCGCCGTCGGTGCCACCATCCTGGTACTACTGTATCCGCACCTCAAACCCGCCGAGATCGCCGGCACCGACATCGCCTATGCGGTGCCGCTGACAGCCATCGCCGCCTTCGGCCACTGGTGGCTGGGCTCGATCAACTGGGAATTGCTCGGCATGCTGCTGATCGGCTCGCTGCCCGGCATCACGATCGGCTCGCTGGCGGCACGTGCCGTCCCCGAACGATTCCTGCGCGGCCTGCTCGCGACGACGCTGACCGGCGTCGCGGCCAAGCTGGTGCTGTAAAAGAATTCAACAAGGAAGACCATGTATCGCTACGACCAATACGACCATCAGATCGTCCGCGAGCGCGTTGCGCAGTTTCGCGGTCAGGTGCAGCGCCGACTGTCGGGTGAGCTGACCGAGGACGAGTTCCGTCCGCTGCGCCTGCAGAACGGCCTGTACATGCAGCGCCACGCGTACATGCTGCGCGTCGCGGTGCCTTACGGCCTGCTGGCGTCGAAGCAGCTGCGGATGTTCGCGCACATCGCCCGCAAATATGACCGCGGCTATGGTCATTTCACCACCCGCCAGAACATTCAGTACAACTGGATCGAGCTTGAGCATGTGCCGGATATTCTGGCCGATCTCGCATCGGTCGAGATGCATGCGATCCAGACCTCGGGCAACTGCATCCGCAACATCACCTCGGACCAGTTCGCCGGCGTCGCCGCCGATGAGCTGCTGGATCCGCGCCCGTACATCGAGATCCTGCGTCAATGGAGCACCTTCCATCCGGAATTCGCCTGGCTGCCGCGCAAGTTCAAGATTGCCGTGAACGCCGCAGCGGAAGACCGCGCGGTGGTGAAGGCGCATGACATCGGCCTGAACATCGTGAAGAACGACGCCGGCGAGATTGGTTTCCAGGTACTGGCCGGTGGTGGTCTGGGTCGCACCCCGATCATCGGCAGCGTGGTCCGCGAATTCCTGCCGTGGCAGCATGTGCTGACCTATGTAGAAGCGATCATGCGCGTGTACAACCAGTACGGTCGTCGCGACAACAAGTACAAGGCGCGCATCAAGATTCTGCTCAAGGCGCTGGGGGTGGAGGAGTTCACCCGCCAGGTCGAGCAGGAATGGGCCGACCTGAAGGACAGCCCGAGCACGCTGACCGAGGAAGAACTGGCGCGCGTGGCCAGCTATTTCACGCCGCCGCCGTACCAGACGCTGGCCGATGCCGAAGCTCTGCTGACACAGCAGCGCACAGAGAACAAGGCTTTCGGCACCTGGCTGGGCCGCAATGTCAAGCCGCACAAGCTGCCAGGCTACGCAATCGTCACACTGTCGCTGAAGAAAACCGGCACGCCGCCGGGCGATGCGACGGCCGAGCAGATGGACTTCGTCGCTGACCTCGCGGACCGCTACAGCTTTGGCGAACTGCGCGTCACGCATGAGCAGAACTTGGTGCTGGCTGACGTGAAGCAGTCTGACCTGCTGGCGCTGTACACGGAAGCGAAGGCGCATGGCCTGGCGACCCCGAACATCGGCCTGCTGACCGACATCATCTGCTGCCCGGGCGGCGATTTCTGCTCACTGGCGAATGCGAAGTCGATCCCGATCGCCGAAGCGATCGCAGAACGTTTCGACGACCTCGACTTCCAGCACGACATCGGCGATCTCGACCTCAATATCTCCGGCTGCATCAATGCCTGCGGTCATCACCATGTCGGCAATATCGGTGTGCTCGGCGTCGACAAGGACGGCTCCGAGTGGTACCAGGTATCGATCGGCGGCAAGCAGGGCAATGACAGTGCGATCGGCAAGATCATCGGTCCGTCGTTCGCGGCCGGCCAGATGCCGGAAGTGGTTGCCCGACTGCTCGAGGTCTATGTGCGCGAGCGCCATGAAGACGAGCTGTTCATCGACACGGTAGAGCGCGTCGGCGTCGAACCATTCAAGACTCACGTGTACGCGACCCCGATCCCGGGTCATGCGTACCAGGCAGGAGAAGACGCATATGCGTAAGATCATCAAGGACAAGGCCATCGTCAACGACGACTGGAACGTACTGAAGCTCGCCGATGGAGAGACCGCGGACGCAGTCACGGTCCCAGCCGGCAAGCAGATTGTTCCGCTGGCGGTCTGGCTCGCACAGAAAACCACGCTGGCTGCGCGCGGCGACATCGGCGTCTGGCTGGCCAGCGACGAGCGCCCCGAGCAGCTGAAGGAAGATGCAAAGTCGCTGCCGCTGATCGCGGTTGATTTCCCGAGCTTTGCCGACGGGCGCGGCTACTCGATCGCCTACAACCTGCGCGCCCGCGTTGGCTTCGAAGGCGAACTGCGCGCGATCGGCGACGTGCTGCGCGACCAGCTGTTCTACATGTCGCGGGTCGGCTTCAATGCCTTCGCGACCCGCGAGGACCGCAGCATCGAGGATGCCCTGAAGGGCCTGACCGATTTCTCCGACGTCTACCAGACGTCCTGGGACCAGAAGACGCCGCTGTTCCGCCGCGTGTCGCGTCCTGCCGCGCAGGAAGCCTGATGAGCGATTTCGTTACCGTTTTGGCAAACACCCGCGCGACGCTGGAACGCATCGCCGCCGACTTCTCGCCGGCGGTGTTCGCATCCAGCCTCGCAGCGGAGGACATGGTGCTGACCGACCTGATTCTGCGCGCGAAGCTGCCGATCAAGATCTTCACCCTCGAAACCGGCCGGCTGCACCAGGAAACCCTGGGCATGCTGGATCGCGTGCGCGAGCAGTATGGCTATGAAATCGCCCAGTACAAGCCCGAGCCTGCTGCCATCGACGCCTATGTGTCGGCCAACGGCCTGAACGCGTTTTACGACAGCGTCGAGATGCGCAAGGAATGCTGCCGCATCCGCAAGGTCGAGCCGCTGAACCGCGCGCTGGCCGGCAACACGGCGTGGGTCACCGGGCAGCGCCGCGCTCAGTCGACCACCCGCGCCGATCTGGCGGTGCAGGAAGACGATCCGGCCCACGGCATGCAAAAGTTCAATCCGCTGGCCGACTGGTCGGAGGAGGACGTCTGGAACTACATCCGCAGCAACGGCGTACCGTATAATCCGCTCCACGACAAGGGTTATCCGTCCATCGGTTGCGAACCCTGCACTCGTGCCATCCAGCCCGGCGAAGACATCCGTGCCGGTCGCTGGTGGTGGGAGAACCCCGAATCCAAAGAATGCGGTCTGCACGTCGTCGACGGCAAACTGGTTCGCATCCAATCCGTTCAAGCGTAAACGAACATGAATACCGCTGTAGACAACAAGCATTTCATCGACGCAGCCAGCAACCGTCATCTCGACTGGCTGGAATCCGAGGCGATCCACATCATGCGCGAGGTCGCTGCCGAGTGCGGCAATCCGGCGCTGCTGTTCTCCGGCGGCAAGGACTCAGTGGTGCTGCTGCGCATCGCCGAAAAGGCTTTCCGCCCAGGCAAATTCCCTTTCCCGCTGGTGCATATCGACACGGGGCACAACTTCCCGGAAGTGATCGAATTCCGGGATCGCCGTGTCGCCGAACTTGGTGAGCGTCTGATCGTTGGCTCGGTCGAAGACTCGATCAAGCGCGGCACCGTGCGCCTGCGCAATCCGCAGACCGATTCGCGCAATGCCGCGCAGGCGGTCACGCTGCTTGAGACCATCGCCGAGCACAAGTTCGACGCCTGCATCGGCGGTGCGCGCCGCGACGAAGAGAAAGCCCGCGCGAAAGAGCGCATCTTCTCGTTCCGAGACGAATTCGGCCAGTGGAACCCGAAGGCGCAGCGTCCCGAACTCTGGGATCTGTATAACACCCGCGTGCACCCGGGCGAGAACATGCGTGTGTTCCCGATCTCGAACTGGACCGAGCTTGACGTCTGGCAGTACATCGCCCGCGAGCAGCTGGCGCTGCCGAACATCTATTTCGCGCACCAGCGTCAGGTCATTCCGCGCAACGGCCTGCTGGTGCCGCTGACGGATCTGACCCCGCCGAGGGACGGCGAGACCATTGAGACACGCACCGTGCGCTTCCGCACCGTCGGCGATATCTCGTGCACCTGCCCGGTCGCGTCTGACGCGTCCGATGTCGAGGCCATCATCGCCGAGACCGCGGTTACCCAGATTACTGAACGCGGCGCGACCCGCATGGACGACCAGACGT
>JACCDQ011985971.1_pt1 | contig 69455 bp, 102 predicted proteins | sample 7446031 | NCBI WGS metagenome assembly JACCDQ01 (sample SAMN15323442, study PRJNA562643) | freshwater metagenome | isolation source: river surface water | place: USA:Blue River Watershed | collected 2017-08-17
TAATTGGGATAAGCCTGCTAAAACAACGAAAGAAGTTAGGCGGGCTTTTCTTATGTCTGAGACCCCCGCTTGTTGGTTAATTAAGTGGGGCGGTAGGTATGATATAACTTATACCGATGGAACTACAATACCAACAGGCTTATCTTGTCTGTCTGACCTATCCTTATTTGGGTGGGTTGAACTTGCCAACAAACTTAAATCATTAAACTTGTGAAAACTAAAAATACTAGATGGAAATACTTTATTCCTATCTATGGATTACTTGTCTATCCAGACAGAGACAATCTATTGGGTAGTAATGGAGATCTTTCTTTCATATTAGTGTGGACTGTTTATCATTTTGCAATCTCAGTTCCACCACTTACACTAGTATTACTCTACATTATGACAAGCTTTTTACCTTAACTAAAACTTAAATTATTAAACTTATGAAAACATTTAATATTGAAATCCCAGAAGGTTATGAAATTGACCAAGAGAAAAGCACATTTGAAAAGATTGTGTTCAAAGAAATTAATAAAGAACTTAAGAAAGAACTTCCTAAAAGTTGGGAAGAACTGATTAGAATTGAAGGTTACTACGTAGGCACTTCTGGGTATGTTTGTGACTATCAAGGTGCAACTAGTGGATCAAACAAGAATCTTTTTGCAACTCAAGAACAAGCAGAAGCAGCTATTGCTATGGCTCAACTCTCTCAATTAAGAGAAGTTTACCGTCAAGGTTGGAAACCTGATTGGTTGAATTTAAAAGATAAGTATTGTATTCTTTATAGTAGCGGTAAGCCTGTAGTTAGTTCATTTTTGACTATGGAATACCTTTTAGCATTCCAATCAAAAGAAATTGCAAAAGAGTTTCTAGAAAACTTCCGTGACCTTATTGAAAAAGCAAGACCACTCATGTCGTAACATCTAACTTATGTATGTTTGAAAAACTAAACAAAATAATAAGCAAACTCAAAAACAAACTTAAAAACAAATTAAAAATTATGGAACCGAAAGAACCAGAAGTAGAAATGGTAACTACGATTCAAGGAGAAGTAGTTCCAAAAGAAGAAGCCACTTACTATGGACACTTGGGTGGTTGGCTTACCGACGAACAACGTGACGAACTAGACGGTGACACTATTGTCTACTGTAATCATTACGAAGATTACATTTGGGAACGTCACGCTAGGTATGGTTACATTGACGAAGATGGTAACACAGGTTACTTTCATAGCGATTGTGACTACTATTCAGTCAATGACCGTTCTGAAAATTATGTAATCTCTTATGATGTTGGTTGTGATATGGGATTACATTATCATGACGGAGAGTTTTACGATGAAGATCCTAATGATGATGACGATAGTTATACTTTCGATTATCATAGTAGTAATCGTCACTTTGGTTCTGAGGCCCAATCCGCAGAATGGCGTATCGCTTATGAGGTAGAGAAAGAAGATTTTTCTGCCAAGTCTAGTGAGTCTGCGTATGACTGCTTCCATCGTACCAAGTGGGCAAAAGAACGCGATGGTTCACTTGATGATTACAGTGGCTTTGAGTTTATCTCTCCTGTGTTTGATATGTTCAAGGTTAACAAAGATACCTTTGCTAATGTAGAGAAATATATCAACGCAAGTTATTCTAAGTCTTGTGGTGGTCATATCAATATCTCACACATCAGTATGACTGCACGTGAACTCTATGGTTCTATCAAGTCATACATGCCTATGCTTTATGCTTTGTATCAGGGTCGTGCTAGGAATACTTATTGTCCTGCTATCTCCAAACACAGTAACGCTAGTGATAAGTATGGTGCTGTGTATATCAAAGACTCTCGTTTAGAGTTTCGTATCTTTGGTGCTGTTAAGGATGTTCCTAATTTATTGTGGCGTACTGAGCTTATTAAGTACATGGTTTCCAATCTTAATGTAAGTGAGGCCCAAGTCTTAAAAAATATGCTCGATGGTCGCGGTAAGTTGTACGCTCTGCTTCGTAAAGTTTATTCAGTAGATCAGATTATCAAAAAGGCTGAGTTGTTCTATCAGTTCTGCCGTGACTATTCGTTTGAGGTTACTGAGACACGTAACTATCTTGTCAAGAAACGCATCATGAAAGCACCCAAGAAACCAAAGTCAATCAAGAGTATCGAGGGTACTGTTTGGGACAACCCTATTATCTTTCTGAATTGGGAAGACTTGACACCCGAACAACAGGATGACTTCATGAACAACACAAATAGTCCTATGACTACATTGCCAATCGAAACTAACTAATCAAATCAAAAAAAAAAAAATTAAAAAAACAAATCATGTGTATCGCAATTTATAACAACAAAGATTTACTTACTAAGAAAACATTACAGAACTGTTGGAACTCTAACGATGATGGTGCAGGTATGCTGTGGGTAGAAGATGGTCAGTTGCAAGTATACAAGCAACTCAAATCATTCAAAGCATTCTTCAAAAAGTATCAAGAGGTTCGCAAAGTTACCGAGAAAGTTGTACTGCACTTCCGTATTCGTACTCACGGTGTAGTTGATGAACGTAACATCCACCCATTCATTGTCGATGAGACCGTAGGTTTTGTACACAATGGTATCATTAACGATTTCTCTTACGGGGTCTCAGAATTCTCTGACACTTGGCACTTCAATGAGTTCCTCAAAGATATGCCCAAGCACTTCACTAAATCTTCTAGTGTCATGGCTCTTATCTCTGACTTCATCGGCACATACAACAAACTTATCTTCATGGGTAATGACAACGAGGTTGTTATTGTCAATGAGAAGGCAGGCTTTTGGGATGGCGAGTCATGGTTCAGTAACAAATCATACCTCGATCCATCACTACGCTACTACGGACATCAACTACAAACTACCACTAAAAAGGTAGATGATGAGTGGGATGATTTCTATGATGCTTCTTATGGAACTAAATCATCATCAGTTGAGTTAGGTTATTGTCTTGACTGTGGTATTGAATTGATGAGGGGTTATGGTGATGACTTAGTTAATTGTCAGTGTAGTATGTGTAAGGAACACGACAAATATGTTAAGGAGTACACAAGAAAACTTCAATCGTAAAGACCTTTTGTTTTAATTAGTTTGGTTTAATGGGGTGGACGATTGAGGAATCTGAAGCCCCATTTTTAAAATTAAAAATAATTTAAGTCGTGTTAGAAAAATTTAAAGTACTCATCGTAAAAAAACAAGATACTATAATCACTCGTGTAGTATATCAAGAATGTGAAGGTAAAGTGAATTTGCATTTGGGAAATTATGAAGTACACAACGTAGATGTAACCGAACTCAAACAACGTTCTCTATTTTTACGAGGTAAAGGTAGTCCCCATTACAAGTGCATAAAAGGACACCAATGGTTTAACCTAAGTGATTTAGAAGAAAGAATCAACAGCTTTAATAAAGAATACAATGAGAGATTTCAATGTATTGATAATTAAAAAAGGTCAAGTATTATATACTCGTGTAGTGTATCAAACAATACACTCACAAATGTATCATCAGGTTGGAAGCTTTCATGTAGGTAATTGTGATTGTACTGAATTACAAGACAATGCTGTTTACTTGCGGGGGCACTCACATCCACATCGCATACACGAGAAAAGCATCTATTGGATTGAAGAAGAAACACTTAAAACAAACATAAATAATTTCAACAAACGATACAAAGACAACTATGAGCTATCCAATTAGAATACTATTCATCAAAAAAGGAGATAGATATTATCTCAGACGCGTGTATTCCTATCCATGCAATGATATTACCATTGAACAAGAAGACATAAATAGAAAAATATCCTTTGATGAATATGGAAGTGGTTATCCATCTGTAATGCTTGCCTCAGAAAGATCTCAAACAATAACAAAATTAAAAATATACCCATTGTCAAACAAATTAGAAGATTACTCAGATAGACTAATAAGTGAATACCACGATTCAATAATTAAACTAAACGAAATAATCAAAAACCATTATGCTACCGTTTAAAATCTTAGTCGTAAAGAAAGGAGATGTTTATTATTTCAGACGCGTATACTCAACACAAGAAGAAGTACTTTATGATCTTCACACAAGAAGAGTTAGGATAGCCAAAGCCACTGGAAATACTTTTAGTACGTACAGTGTAATCATACAGGGAGGTACAGGTACGATTGATATGATAGAAATGAGACCCAATTCACACCGTTGTAATTTTTACACAGCTAGAACAATAGACCTTTATATAGAATCACTGAAACAATTTAACGAACTAATCAAAACACATGTATCCCTTTAGAATTTTAGTCGTAAAGATAGGGAACTCGTTTAAGTTTCGAGTTGTTTATCAAAAAAACAGAGACGTTGAAATATCAACAAGAAATTATCGTGCGGTTTGTTCTGCTTGTCCACAAATACTTTTGCATACAATATATCTACGAGGAGATTGGCACGAAGAAGACAACAGAATACATGATATAGACAGTAAGCTCGATGTCGAACACATGTTAAACGAAATGAACAAAGAAATAAAATCATGTATCCATTTAGAATATTAGCAATAAAGAAAGACGGTAAACATTTATTCCGTGTAGTATATCAGTCAGACGAATGTTATAGTTGGGAAGGTAGTGGACCACAAATCTATCGCCAAAGAATGATTAAGATACGTTCTGTAACGTGTCCAGAAATAACAGAAGTTTATGAAGACGACAAAGAAACAGTAGTGTATCTTCGTGGATATAATAAAAACAGAAATCATTTTATTTTCCACAAAGATTCCGCTGTTGACATATTAGACCTAGAACATATAAACCAAGTATTCAAAATAAGTTATCCCCAAAATGAACCAACAAACTAAAATCAAAAAAGACTACCCGACAACGGGTTTTTTGTATGACCGTTCTATTTATGACGATGCGGTTATGAGTGGTATTATCCATGACAATGATGGACTTATCTTATCTTTGTGGCAAAAAGAACCACACTTAGACATTGACACAATTGCAAAGAAGCCAGTTAGGTTTTTATTGTGTGCTGCTGGATTTAGGGAATGGAGAGATACAATGTTGTGGAGAAGAGCATACGAGGAAGGACAATTGTATTCTACATCTGACCCTATTACTTTGTCTGAGATGAGTGATGATTCTTTGTATGATGTGTTCTTTTATTACGCAGGTTTACTTGATTCGTTTGCTGAAACTCCTTGGGGTTATCACTTTCAGGAAGAAATAAATTTAAGAGAAGGAGGATATTAATTAATAAATTATTAAGATTATGAATAAGTTAAGATTATACCGTAGAGAGTCTAGGCACCTTAGGGGTAAGGACTTGAAGATTTCGTTGTCTCGTCGTATTACGAGTGAGACCGCCCAACTTAAATTTCTAATGGAGAATAAACCAAAATCAAATGAGTTGACTGAGCAAATGTACTTGGTCTCTCAACTGAGAGTTTGGAGGAATTCACTTAACTGATGATAGTGGAAAGGAAATAACATGAAAAAATTTAACAAAAGAAAATTTAACACGTTATGTGCTGAGTTTTTGGGATGTAGTCAACGTAAATTTGGTTTTTGGAATGGAGAAGGTAAGTTAATACAATCTAAAAGTCTGTTATTAACATCCGATTTAAGATTCCACTCAGACTGGAACTGGACTATGGAAGTAGTCGAGAAGATTGAAACCCTTTTTGATGGCTTTACTTTATTTAAGATAGAGGATGAAAATTGTTTTGTAGCTGTTACGGGTGTTCGAAACTATAACAACTACACAACGATGTCTACCAAAAAAGAAGCAGTAGTACAGGCAATTTGGGAATTTCTTAATTGGTATAAGGAGAACAAAGAATGACACAAGAAGAAAAAATTACATTCCTCAAAGAGTTACACGATCTTTTTGAAAAATACAATGTTGAAATATCAGTTAAACTCGAAGGAGATACACATGGGTTAGACGTGTGGCTAGAAATAGAACATAGACTTGGGACTAGTTTTAAATATGAAACAATAGCAAAAACACACGGAGAAATATGTTCAGCCTATCTTAAACAATTTATAAATATATGACACCAAAAGAAGAAGCAGACCAAATCTACCACGACATGTTGTGGGCTTTTGAACAAGAGCCAATAGACGAAAGTACTGCACGCGCATGTTCATTGGTTGCAGTTAGAAAGATTATTGAAGCCCTTGAATTAAATGAGTGGCAGAATAAAAAACAAATATCTCATTACAAAGAAGTTGAAAGACAAATAATATTTTATATATGACAGAAAAAGATTTAATTGATATGGGTTTCACACCCATAGAAACAGATGGATTTAAATTCTACGAAAAGAATATCAAAGGCGTATGTTATCTTATTGCTGACAACGTAGAAGGCAATTGGATAGTGGCTATTGATGAAATTCCATTGGCTATAACTGAGGCCTCAGATGTAAAACCAATCATTGAAATATTAAACAAATACAAATGACAAACAATAAACAATAGACTATGAAAAAACTAATATTAGCAACATTACTTATTGGAATGATGGGTGGTTGCGAAGAACCAACAGTAAAGTCGAAAACTACAAACTACACAATACCAAGTGAAGGTAACATAGCATCAGACCCGCTTAAAGTATGTGTAATTGAAGGATGTGAATACTTCATTTGTAAGAATTACAAGGGTAATGTTCTTTGCCACAAAGGCAACTGCAAAAACCCTATTCACAAAGGAGGTAACAAATGATCTGGGTATTCATAATTGTATGTCTTCTCATTTTGCTTGCACTGAATTTCTTAGACCGGGATGATGATAGAGGTTTTTATAACTTCCTAATTTTGACGATCATGGCATTCGGAATAATAATAGGTTTATTATTAGGAGAAGAAATTGGTGTAAGAACAAATAAACCCATCAAACCTTCTATTGAAGTCCAATGTAAAGACGGTAGGTGTGATACTACCTATATCTACAAGATAGATGAATAATGAGCCTTGACTTAAACAAACTTGAAAATAAACTTGATGAAGCGTTAAGCAATGAAACAAGTGAATCACTAAACAAATTTTTAACCGATAAAAGAATGACACAAGAAACAACACAAACAGAATTACTTATTTCAAAGCCAATTCAAGACAAACTTGACCACCTTCACACACAGTTAGAAAAGTTCTTTGGAATAAGCAGAGAAGAATATTTAAACAGTGCCAGTAATAACATGATAAACGTCAAGTATATTGGGTGTTATGTTGGAATGACAATCGAAAAGATTAACCCAACGACAGTAGCGTTTGATTTCAAACGAGACCGCACAACAATGTATCATGTTATGAATAAGGTAGAAGGATGGGTTGACTTTCCACACATGTACGCTGAAGAATCAGGATTACTTAACTCTTTCTTAGACTTTTACAAAGGACATACAACTACTGAATTGCGAGTGTACCTAGTTGATGACGAGGATGACGACGAGATGACAGATCAAGAGTTTATCTTAAACGCTGAGGCTACGGGTAAAGTCTATTCATTGGCTGGTTTTCAAGAAGCCTATAACAACAGAGAATTTGTATTCACTCAGTACTCTATTCGAATCTTGAACGTAGGAGAATAAAATATGAAACACTTAGATATTAACGAACGCAAGCAGTTTATTTCATTGCTTGTCCATCACATGATGTATTCAGACGATAAGTATGCGCATGTTCTTACCTTGCTCGATAGGTGGGAATCTGAGACCCCAGCCAAAGGATTTGATTTTTCTTATCAGGACATTCCTAAAAGACAGGGCGACAGATTTACTACCCATAAACCAATAGATAAAATTTTAAACAAAAGAGTTGCGAGAAATAAAAAGTTGTGATATATTTGTGCCATGTACTTAATGACTATTGTCTTTGTTGAAAATACAGTAACATGGACAGCCACAACGATGGCTAGTAATCCTTTTGAATATCGTTACGAATACATATCATATGAAGAAGATTAAACAACTCCTATTAACAATTGAAAAGATTGCAGAAACATATCCATTTATGTCATCTATTGTAGTAACGATTATTATGTGGAGTTTGTTTATATCTGTGATGATACTCTAAAACAAAATAAAATTAAAATTATGATACTAAAAGTAAATGAAGAACTTCAGCTAGTTAAGTACAGAGACATGACCAAAGCGTTTTGGATTTCGGTATTTATCAATATTGTTTTTGGGTGCGGCTTAATTTATTACACTCAACTTCCAGAAAAGATATTATATATCACCAAGACAAAAACTATAACTGAGGTCTCAGAACAAGATGTCATCCTAACCGACTCAGGCATCACTGCCGAACTAACCAAGAACGGTGCAGTATTAGCTGCTATGGCCTGTGCACAATCCAAGATAGAAAGCAATCATGGAAAATCAAGTGTAGGAAAACTAGCCAAGAATTTATTTGGTATCACTTATCACAACTGTAAACATGTAGCAGGTAAGCACGGTGTATACGCAAAATACAACACATATCGCGACTGTATAAAATGTTACATCCACATACAAGATAGATATCTCAAAAACATCCACTTGACGTATGCCAGTGATCCAAACTACACAAAAACTCTAAAATCAATAAAATGAACGTAGTAATCAAAAGCACTTACGATTGGTTGTTTCATTACAACTCGTACTCACAATTATGGAATATGTTCCACCGAGAAGACACCGTTGCTTATTGGAACGGAGAAGAAATGAAACACCCTCACATCAAGAGTGGTAAATTAGAAACCCTTGAACATATCTTAAATGTAACCAACGGAGTAGAAGAAAACGTAATTGACTATTTAACAAAAAAGAATAAAGTATAAAATATGAACAATCTGGTAGAAAAAGAAAAACTCAGCGAGAACACACAAAACTCATTTGCTGAACTCGTGAAGGCAGTTGCTAAAATTCGCAAAGAAAAAATGATTGCAATCGTATCTCGTTATGACCAAGAACATTTGACTCGTGAAGAGTTAGTTAAATTATTAGTAGAAGAATTAGTATCAATTTAATCAAAATTAAAAATAAAAACATTTTAATTAAAATAAAAACTTTATGGATAACCATGTAATTATTGAGAGAAGAAATCGTTATGGTGATGTAATTCGTTTTGAAAAACAAGACGATGTAGTTACAATGAGTGGTATGTTTGATATGGGTATGCGTTATGGTTTAGCTAACGATTATGACACAGCCTATATCAAATACATGACCGACAGTCAAGAGCAAGACCTGAGTTTATCTCGTGAAGAATTCGAGCGTAAAATGGAAACAGACTATGAGTTCTTCAATAAATATTCTAAGCACGTTGTGTCAAAAGAAAATGTAATCGACTTCGTTGACCCATCAGGCGGACCATACATTGCACTTGGTTCTAATCTTGCATATTATTTTCAGTGTGAGGACAACATGATTGTAAATCAAATAGAACTGCATGACAAAGAAATCGTATTTCATATCAGCTAAATTCAATGAATTCTGGTGTGCTTTCAAGCCTTTGATTACTGACTTTATAATTATTGGTGCACTTGGATTTATGATATATTGGACAAGATGGAGAAAGTAAAAAAACAAAAATCAAAACACATTACGACAATCAGCATACCCAACGGTATGTATGATAAATTATATGAAATTGCACACAAATATAATTTCAGAGATGTAGATGTTTTGGTTTCTGATTTGATTTACTATTACTGCATTAAACATAGGATTAGATTATCAAGAAAAGCATTCGCTAAACGAAAGCCAAACAAGTTAATCAACGTAACGATGACAAGAAGAAACTCTTCAACATTGGCAGCATACGCCAACACAATAGGAGTAGATTACAATACAATTATGAATCAAATTCTCAAATCATCAATGGGCAAACTAAAAGAAAAACAAACTAAATTAAAAGAAGATGAAGAAAGTAGCAGCGATATACACGAGAGTGTCGCACGTTGACCAAGTCGAAGATGGTTCTTCATTGGAGAATCAATTAGAAAGGCTCGATGCATTCTGTAAGATGAATGACTACGAGATTCGTTATCAGTTTTCAGATCCGGGTGTATCAGGTAAACGATTTGAGAATCGCCCTGAGTTCATGAAGATGATTACTTTGGCTGAACAAAAGAAGATTGATGTAGTGGCTGTGTATAGTCTATCGCGATTTGGTAGAAACCTAAAAGATACACTCAAGTGGATTGACTTCCTCGAAAAGAAAGATGTTGCGTTCTATACGCAGGACTTTCAAGTAGACACTCGTACCTCTCACGGTAAACTGATGCTTCAAATGATTGCTGCGTTTGCTGAGTTTGAATCCAACCAAAGAGGAGAACTCATTACTAGTGTTATGTCTCATCTTAAAAAAGAACGCAAGGTTTATTGTGGTGTTACTCCGCTGGGCTTTAACAAAGTCGATGGGAAGTTAATACCTGATGATAGTGAAATGAAGATAGTAAGGATGGTTTATGATTTGAAAGGGGGAGGCCTCACTTACAAAGACATAGCCAGAGAATTAAACAAACAAGGAATCAAAGGCAAACGAGGAGGAACAATAGAATCAACAACAATAACCAAAATACTAAGAAACAACATTTATGAAGGAATCATTTGATTGGGAAAAGATACTAATCTACACACCCAGCGGGTTTATTTTTGCAATCACAGACGACAACTACATTCGCTATCGTACTGATATGCTGTCAGATATAATTGGTGATGCTATGATTTACAAGGATTGTTCAAGTTACGAAAAGGCAAGTGAAGTAATTAGAAAATCTTCTTGGACAGAATTAGCAAAATACATTACCTTTGTAGACTTTCTTGAAACTAGCGCCTCAGATATTCTTGAAGAAAGCATGCTGAGAAGAGTACCTGAACTAGAGAGAGAAAAACACAGAACAGAACAAATTGATAAGCGTAAAAAATTCAAAGACCTCCTAACATGAACACAAGAATAGTTAAAGCCACAGTCAATGGAGTAGATGTGTGGCGTGTTTATTACAAACAAGAGTTAGTTAGTACTTTTCCTAGCGAGAGTACGGCTATTTCATTCGCAGAATATTTAGAAAAGAAAAATGAAGAACAAGGTTGAGTTGTTAGTTTGTATATGAGTAGAAATATCATTATATTTGTGTATGACATCTGGCGTATATTCTATTATCTGTAAAGCAAACAATAAGTTTTATATTGGTTCTTCTAAGAACATTAGCAAAAGACTTAATGATCACTTCAAAAGCTTAAAAAACAATTCTCACAGAAATCAACACCTGCAGAGCGCTTGGAATTTATATGGAGAAGAAAACTTTTATAGCCTTGTGATTGAACATGCGGAAAACAATATTGAAAGAGAACAGTTTTGGATTGATAATACAAAGTGTTATTTAAGAGAAATTGGATTCAACAATACCAAAAGAGCAGACTCCCCATTGGGGTATAGACATACAGAAGAAACAAAAAGAATAATGTCATCAATAAAGAAGGAACAATATTTAAAAGGATCAATTACTTCTAATTATAAATACAGAAAAGAAAGAAATCATTCCGAAGCAACTAAAGAAAAGATTAGACTTGGTAAAATAGGAGAGCTAAACCCAATGTACGGAAAAAAACTAACCCTGTCGCAACGAAAAGAGAAGGGAGAAAAGTTAAATTCTGTACCACGTTGGAACAAGGGTAAAACTTCTAAAGATGATCCTCGAATAGCTAAATTAGCGACTTGGAAAGGTAAGCTGCCCCCCAATGCTAAAAAATGCTGCCTAATTAATTTACAAACAGATGAGAAAATATTCGCAAACTCACTGAAAGAACTTGCCGAAAAATCAAAAATACCATTAGTTTCCATAAATAGAATTACAAAAAACAAATCACCAAAATACAAAAACTATAAAATAACATATGAAAGTTGAACTATTATCCCATTTCGGAAACGACGAAATGATTGCAAATGTAGCAAGAGTATCATATGGAAAAGATGCCTCTAATTACTCAGAGGACCAAAATTCAAGGCTTATTAAATATCTTTGGACTCATGGACATACTTCTCCATTTAGACATCCTCAGTTACAGTTTAGAATCAAGTGCCCCATATTTGTGGAGCGCCAGTTATTTAAGCACACTGTCGGAATATCAGTAAACTCAATCAGCGGTCGTTATGTTGATTTCTCTGATGAATATTATAGTGTTCCTTTTGGCGAATGGAGAGAACAGTCTAAAGATTCTAAACAAGGTAGTGATGGTCCAATTGATACATACAAACAATCAGTAGCAAATAGCATAATGGGAGAATCTATCAAGCAAGCCAAGCAGAATTACGAACATCTATTAGAATTAGGTGTATCTAAGGAACAGGCCAGAATGGTTTTGCCGTTAAACCTAATGACTGAGTTCATTTGGACTGGATCTTTACAGGCTTTTATTCATCTATATAATTTGAGAAGTAAACCAGATGCGCAGGCTGAGACCCGAAACATAGCAGAAATGATGATGTTATGCGTAGAGAATATAGAAGGAAACCCATTCAAACACACACTCAAAATGATCAAACCATGAAAAATAAATTAAGACTAGTAGCAATCTTTGCGATTGCAATGTTATTCTCGTTCATTCCCGAAACATTCCCAGACTTCTTTGGAGATTGGGTTTGTCAAGGTGGAAAAGTAATCGTTAACTGTAATTCTTACGACATAGTAGGATGTTCTTACAGGCAGCAAGACCATATGCCATCTACACACTGGGGCTTTCGCCATTGGATGTGGACACTGTGTGGTGTATCGCTGTTCATTTGGAATGTAGTAGAGTTAATTGATAAGAAATACAGACTATGAGAACTAAACAAGAAATAGATATCGAAGCATTATCTTCTAGACTTTACCCATTCGGTAATGCTGAAAGGAATGCTTTTATTTCTGGATATAACAAAACTAAAGAAATCTACGAATATAAATCAAAACTAGAGGATATGACAAACAGTAAACAACTATCGCTTATTGATGCACTATGCATTATTAAAACAGGATCGAGAACAGAGCAAGAAAGAGAATTATTAGACCATGCGTATTTAGTAATCAAACAACATTCAGAAGTGTTGCATCTTCAGTATCAAAAACAATGCATTGATGAGAAACTAACTAAAATTAAAAAAGATGACAAAGAATAAACAACAAACGGCATTTGACCAGTTATTCACATTGGTAATTAAAAAATATGAAAATGTAGAATGGGTATTTCAATTCAATAACGATGAACCAATATTGCTTGGACGACCCAAAGATGATACAAAAGAATTGATCTTAACCATTGGTAATAGGTCTGATTCGAACATTTCATTTTATGACGACAAAGGAAATACATTTAAAATTTTTGCAAGGGAGAACAAACAATGACAAACAATAGGCAACAAATCAAACCATTTTGGAAAGGGTTTTGGACGGGATGGATGTCATTTTATCTTTTGTTAAAACTAATAGAAGCGTTATGAACAATAAACAACAAACACAAATGAAAGCTATTGCAATACTTATAGGAATTATAGGTCTTATAATAGCAATGAACAAGAGTATGATTGTACTTTTTACAGTCTTAATTACACCACTTCTATTACTTGCTTACGGAGGTATATACCTTATGTTAATTCGCAATCAAAAGAAGGAAGATAATACTACTAATTTACATGTAAGTAATCGTAATGAGTTTGATAGTTGGTACTACAATAAAATAAATAAAAAATGACAAACGATAAACTACAAACGATAGCGAAAAAGGTATTAGTATTTACAATAAAAGCAGTATTATTTTTAACAGTTGGTATCATATGTAAATTATTCATAGCAATGTTTGATGATTACAACGCAGCATTTAAGAACGGATGGCACTAATGACAAACAATAAACAACAGACGGCAGTGGAGTGGTTAGAAATGGAAATAAAAAAATTTAACACGGTAATTACAAGAGAATATATGCTATCATTATGTCAACAAGCCAAAGAAATGGAAAAGGAACAAGCCATTAAGTTGTATTATGAATACGAATTATATGTAATGATGAATGAATCAGATGTAATGACATTTGGACAGTTTTACAAACAAACATACGGAGGTAACAAATGAAACAACACACATACGAAGAGTTAGTGTCCATTGCGGATAAACTTTACAGAGAACAAAACCCAAACGGAACTATGTGTACACCAAATACGGTATATATAAGAGTCATTGAGAAGTGGTATCCAAAATATGTAGAACATAAAAGCGAATTAGATTTTTATGACTGGTGCCACGAAACCTACGGAGGAGGTGAGCAATGAAACTATACACAGAAGAACAAGTGTTACAAATAATCGGTAATCTAAACAGAGAGTATTTTGTAACTCCTGAAGAATTATTAGAAGAAATGGAATTAACACCCATCCAATTATCAAGTGATGAAGAGATTAAAAAAATGATGGAGTTAGATGATATGGAGTTTGATGAATTTGACCCTTATGATGTATCTTATTTAGGTGGTGCAACTTGGATGCGTAATAAAATACAAGGAAATAAGGAATGAGAATCCCTAGAAGACTAAAGAAGAAAGTCCCTAAGAATACTCCTTACTGCTATGTTCCAGATCATAAGAAGAACGCAAAGCAAAAAGAGTTATTCCCTTACTGGATTAAGCCCTGTCCTTTCTATCAACATCAGGAAGGCATAGATGGATGGTGTAGGATTATTAAAGATGAGGTAATGGATCAATGTAAATCATGTGGTATTAAATAAAAACAATGAAAATAGAAGTAATTAAACACAAAATTTTAGAGAGTGATCCATATTGGTTTGAGTTAGGAATATCTTGGCAGCATGCAACATGGCACAAGAAAAAATACTTGATTACAATTGGTTTAATGTTTTGGTCAATTTATATTAGATACGGAAATAATAAATGATGTATTTAGTATATTACTCATCAGGTAGTTATGACACTGCTTATGAATGGAATTTATTTGTTACCGCAGATGAACAAGTGGCACGTGCATATACAGAAAAGTTTAACCGTCTTCTTGACAAATGGAAAGCATATTGTATAGAAAATGTTCTTGACACTATGTGGGATGAAAATTCTAAGTATGACTGGCACAAATGGAATAGAATTATGGAGACCAATAGATGTACATATCAAATGATTAACGTAAGATAATTATGCTAGAAGATATTATTAACCCAACACCAGCTAGGCAGCTGATTAATGAGTTTTATTATCAGTTGCCTAACAATGGTTTCCTTAAAGAAGGACTACTGAGCTGTGAGAAGAGGTATAATGAAGCAATTACTTGCTCCCTAATTTCTGTAAACAAGACTATAGAAGCCCTAGAGCATCATAGTTGTCAGAACAAAAAGGTAATAGAGATGTACCAAAAAATAAAAGAAGAATTAATACAAATTAGAGATGATAAAATGGAAATATAAACCGGCAGGTAACTGTCCCGTACAAGCAGAAGGCTGGTTCTTAGGGTATTATTTTTACTTTAGAGCTAGAGGTCAGTGGGCTACTATTGAATTCAGTAAGAGTGAAGATCACCATGATAAAGATGAAGTCTATAAAATGTACATACTAACTAAAACAGACGAGTATATGGCTGGTTGGTTACCCAAATGGATATGCAGATTGCTGATCTACAAAGGATGTATCAAGTTTTTATTTAAGTTTAAATCAACTAAAGACTAAATTATGACACTAAAAGAATGGCTTAAAGATGTCTACTATGCCCCATTTGGTCAATACATATGGAGTAGACAAGATGAAGACGGAGGCTCTCAGATGATAGGCGAGATTAGAGGATGGGGTGCTTTACAAAATGAGTTTGAAACAGAGATAGAAGCTGAAGTATTTCAGGATGAGGTAGGCAAGTTTATTGCTGCAGCCATCAATGAGAAAGTACAAAGAGATTTAGTGGGTGAACTTGTTCAAAAGTTAGTTGATAACCAGACTGATATTCCTCCAGATTTTAATCAGATTATTACAGATAACTTTAATGATTTAATATGAGCAAGATAAAACAAGTTAAGATTGACTTAAATCTAGATGAGCTCTTTAAATATAAGTTAATCAGAGAAAGAGATGGTTTACTTAATGTAGGTCATCAAGCTGGATGGATTGAATGGGCTGAAGATGGTAGATTTAAAGAACTACATGAAGAACCTGCAGTAGGTAGATCTCTTATCCTAGATCCTAAAAGCGCACCCTCTTATACTTGGATGACAACTGCTGTTATAGAGATCTTAGAACAAAAAGAAAATTACATTAAGTTTGCAACCTTAAATAGCACATATGAATTATGGGAAAACGATTAACTAGAGAACAAAAAAGAGAACAAGCAGTAATAGATTTGATTAATCAGATGTTTATTATTGCAGGTCATGAAGTTACATATGATGACGTAAAAGGCCGGAAAGATAACTGGTATACAGATTGGACTATGACTACTGCACAAGCAGAAGAATGGAAACAGTGGGGAGTCGCTTATCTCAGAAAAGAATTAAAAATGACTAAGAAATTAGCCGAGAAAGAGATGATGTGGGTTAATGTACAATGGGGACTTAAATACTCAGATTTTAAAATATGAAAAACGAAGAATATCAAACAATCAAATTAATCCTGAAGGGATTGATTGAAGGACAAACTAGGGGAGAATGGTCAAGCTTAGATGAGTTGTTTTACTCATTGCCAGAAAGTATTGAGACTGAGACCCCAAGTCGTAGATTTCAACCACCAACAATGGAGGAGGTGGCCTCATACCTAAATTCTATGGACGTAATAGACGCACAACAAGAAGCAGAAAAGTTTTGGAACTTCTATGAAGCAAAAGGCTGGATGATCGGCAAGAACAAAATGAAGAGTTGGAAATCAGCAATCAAGACTTGGAAGTTCCCAGTAAGAGGAAAACGAGCATTTATTATTTAACCAATGAGTTATCAATCCGAACTAACTAAAGCAGGTATTGACACTAAAGGACACTTTAGTGGAATTATTAAAACACAATGTCCGTGGTGTGCACACACAAGAAAGAAAGCCTCAGACCCTTCTCTATCAGTAAACATAGACGAGGGTCTCTTTAAGTGCCACCACTGTCAAAAGAAAGGTTCAGTAGCTAGTGTAAAACAATACACAAAGCCCGAACCCAAAACCGAAGCACCCGATAGCAGAGTGACTAAATACTTCGAGTCCAGAGGTATCTCGCAGGAAACTGTGGATGCCTTTGGTGTCTCGATGTCTATTGAGTGGATGCCACAAGATGAGCAGAAACACAAGGTCATTTGCTTTAATTACTATGACGGAGACGAATTAGTAAATATAAAATTCAAAACTTCAGATAAGAAGTTCAAGATGGTTAGTGGAGCGAAGAAGATTCCATATAACTTAAATCGCATCAAAGATAGTACCGAGATTATTATTTGTGAGGGTGAAGAAGAAGCAATGGTTTGGTATCAAGCAGGATATCCATTTGCTGTATCTTGTCCTAATGGAGCAAGTAAAGGAGTTAACAATTTACAATGGTTAGATGATACATACACTCATTTTGAAAACAAAAAGATTATTCTTGCGACTGACAATGACAGTCCTGGACAAAAACTCAAGGAGGACCTTGCGAGACGATTTGATCAATCAAATGTTTTTGTAATTCAGTTTCCTGAGGATGCTAAGGATGCTAACGATGTACTGAAAGCATATGGAGTTGAAGCCATAAAGAAATTATATTCTGAGGCCCAACCCATTCCAATCAAGGAGATTGCAGAAGTCAATGACTTTCTTGACTTAATCGAACAATATCAAAGCGAAGGGTTTCCAATAGGATGTAAAATAAACATGCCTGAAACAGACAAACATTTAAGTTGGAACAAAGGAGAACTCGTAGTAGTTTCGGGTATTCCTTCTTTCGGTAAAACAACGTGGTTAGATTACATGTACGTTAGATTATCTCAAATACATGGCTGGAAGTTTGGTATTTTCTCTCCTGAGAACATGGCTCCACTGAAAATAACTCGATTGGCAGAACAACTTAGTGGAAAGCCTGTTACAAAAATGAATAGGGTTGAGATAAGAAGAATGACTGACATACTCAGAAATCACTTTTATTTCTTCAACACCGAAAAGATGGAAGACTTCACACTACCTGCTTTGTTAGATACAGCAAAAACAATGATTAAGCGTTATGGTATTGACTGTCTTTGTCTTGATCCCTTTAACTACATAGACAACCCAAGCAAAGAAGAAAGTACTCACGACAGAGCAGGTGATTTGTTGAGAGAATTGAAGAAGTTTGCCGTACATAACGATATAAATGTTACTCTTGTGGCTCACCCAAGAAAACAAGATAAGTCAGGAGGACAATACGTTGTTCCTAGAATGTACGATATTGCACAGTCTTCTCACTTTTACAACGTACCTGATGTTGGTGTTATTGTACACAGAACATTTGTAGATGGTGTTAATGACCCAGTTGATATTTATATTCAAAAGATAAAACACCACTTTAGAGGACAATTGGGTTCTGTTGCTTATCAGTTTGATAGAGCCACTGGTCGATATACAGAAAATGGAAGATTTGATGATTTATTGTCCTATTCAGAAAAGCAATGGCAAGCTGATTTTGGGGCCTCACTTATGAACAATATATGAAAACAGTAATCTATGATATTGAAACAATGAGAAACTTCTTCTCCTATACGGATATAGAAGAGGATTCTGAGACCCCAACCGTATTCACAATCTCTCCGTGGAACAACGATACGGACAAGTTGGTTGAATACTTAGAACAACCTATGACAATGGTTGGATTCAACAACATAGGATTCGATGCTATTGTTTTAGACCACATAATTGATAACCGACAGAGGTATAGCGAAATGCCTGGTCATAACGTAGCGTATTCAATCTATATATTTGTTCAGCAGTTCATCACAAAGGAAGATAACGAGAAACCAAGAACTAAATTGAAGAATCAGCTTGACTTGTACCTGATAAACCACTACAATAACAAGGCTAGAAGAACATCATTAAAAGCTTTACAGGTTTCTATGGGGTGGTACAATGTACAAGAAATGCCCATAAGCCACGAAGAAGAAATCACAGAAGAGCAAGTTGAATCTGTACTTTCCTATAACTTGAATGATGTTTTATCTACGCGAAAATTCTACTTTCTATGTGCAGACAAAATTGAATTTAGAAAAGCCTTCTCAAAGATGTATAAATCAAACTTTCTAAACAAACCCGATGTTGCTATCGGAGAGGAAATATTTGTGCGATACATCAAAGCAGCAAGCGGTCTTGATAAGAAAGCCCTAAAGGAAAGAGTTAAGTTTGATCCTGCTGTTTACTTGGAGGACTGTGTTATTCCATACATCAAGTTTCAGAACAGAGAATTTCAGGATTTGCTGGCCTCAATCAAAAGAACTGTAATTACAGAGGATACTAAATTCAAGCATACGGTTGTATTCAAAGGCTTTCATTTTCACTACGGAGTAGGAGGAATACACGGATGCATACCTGCTGGAAAATACGAATCAGATGATGAGTATGAGATTATCGACTTTGACGTAAAATCCTACTATCCGAACATCGCAATCACAAACAACTTTCACCCCAAGCACATTCCACAAGAAGTATTTATTGATACCTACAAGAAGATATTTGACGATAGGGTAGAAGCACAGGAAGCGGGAGACGATGTAGTACAAGCAGGTCTTAAACTCGCACTGAACGGAATCTTCGGTAAGACAGGAGAATCAACAAGTGCCTTCTTTGATAGATATTACTTTTATAGAATCACAGTTAATGGGCAACTCTTGTTGACAATGCTAGCAGAAGCATATATGACAAATGTCAAAAACGTGCAACTGTTACAAATCAACACGGACGGTTTGACAGTGAGAGTACATAAGAACAGCATCGAAAGAATCAATGAAATCAACAGAAGATTTATGGCGTTGACGGGTTTGATACTTGAAGATAGCAAATATAAACTTATGGTCATCAGAGATGTTAACAATTATCTTGCAGAATCAACGAGTGGAAAAGTAAAGAAAAAAGGGATATTTGAGACAGAAAAAGATTGGCACAAAGACAATTCTTACTTGATTGTAGCAAAGGCATTAGAGAAGTATTTCGTGAACAAAAAACCAATAAAAAGTACTATCTTTGAATCACGTAACATTTATGATTTTTTCGGAAGATATAAAGCGACTAGGGGTTGGCACGCAGAAGTGCACACGGTGCAAGAAGGCAACAAGGTTATCAAAAATCTTGGCAAGGTTATGCGCTTTCTTCCAACAACAACGGGCGACTCGGTTTTCAAACAAAATGTTGACGGACGACTCAATAGCCTTTTGGCAGGAGGATTTGCACAAGAATGCAACTACTTCCAAGAAAAAGAAAACTGGGAAGATTACCAAATAGATTACAATTTCTTCGGTATCGAATGTAAAAAGATTATCGACGAGATTGAACCACAACAATTAACCTTATTTTAAACCTATTTTAAACACATGAATATTGATAAATTAATCGAGTTGTCACACGCAACTGCAAAAGAAAAAGGCTTCTGGGATTCAGAACGCAACGTACCTGAACTTTTAATGTTGGTGGTCTCAGAACTATCTGAAGGACTAGAAGCATTACGCAAAGAACACAAGGTATCTCCTGACATTGCAGGAATGCTCCACGATGCTTACCTAGAAGATCCATATCCGATGGATGCCGAAACCTTCAAGCACGAGTTTGAGGTCAATGTCAAGAACACATTCGAAGATGAGATTGCCGACACAGTAATCAGACTTTTTGACCTATGTGGTGGACTTGGCATAGATTTGGAAACACACATTCTCCTCAAGATCAATTACAATAAATTGAGAGGATACAAACACGGCAAAACATTCTAACATGGAACTAAATCACGAAATACTATCGGACATCGTTGTATGGAGCAAGTATGCTAAATACGACCAGATTAAACAAAGAAGAGAAACTTGGAATGAGATTATCGACCGCAACATTGATATGCACATTCGCAAGTTTCCCGAACTAGAACAAGAAATTAAAAATGCTTACAAATTTGTAAGAGATAGACAAATCCTTCCGTCAATGCGTTCTCTTCAGTTTGCTGGTAAACCTATTGAGGTTAATAATGCTCGTCTTTTCAATTGCTCTTATCTTCACATTGACGACTATCGGGCCTTTAATGAGACTATGTTCCTTCTTCTTTCGGGTACTGGAGTCGGTTATAGCATCAGCCGTAATCACATTAGTAAATTACCTGCCATCGCCAAGCCCAAGAAACAGAGAAGATTCTTAATCCCCGATAACATCGAAGGATGGGCCGATGCCGTAAAGGTATTGATGAAGTCGTATTTCGGTCTCAGCACTTGGAAACCAAACTTTGACTTCCGTGCTATCCGTGCAAAGGGAGAGAGATTGATTACAAGCGGTGGTGTTGCTCCAGGACCAGAGCCTTTGAGAATTTGTTTATTGCAAATTGAATCTATTCTTGAGCGTAAACAAGACGGTGAGCAATTGACATCATTAGAGTGCCACGATATCCTATGTCACATTGCAAATGCAGTATTGGCTGGTGGTATCCGTAGGTCTGCAATGATTGCTTTGTTCGATCACGATGATGAAGATATGCTGACTTGCAAATTTGGTAAGTGGTATGAAACAAATCCTCAGCGTGGTCGTGCAAACAATAGTGCAAAATTACTACGTGGTACAATTAACAAGAGTCAATTCTTGGACTTGTGGAAGAAAGTTGAAGCAAGTAATTCAGGCGAACCTGGCTTCTTCTTTACAAACGACGTGGAACTTGGAACGAATCCTTGCGCTGAGATTAGCTTGAACTCATTCCAATTCTGTGTAGCTGGAGATACAAGATTAATAACCAGAGACGGAATTGTTTTTATAAAAGACGCAGTTGGGACCAATATAGAAATATGGAACGGACAAAACTGGTCAATGACAAGTCCATATAAAACGGGAGACAACGATAGACTGCATCGTGTTTATTTTAATGACGGGTCTTATCTTGACGCAACTGATAATCATAAGTTTTTAGTAAAAAACAGATTTGAGAAAAACTTTAGGGAGGTTGAGACTTTAGACTTAATCGAGTTATTAAATTCTTCAAACTACGGACTTCAGATACCAAGATCAAACATAAATGATTTTGATTTTGGAACAAAAGAAGAAAAGGCTTTTGACTACGGATTCATATTGGGAGATGGCTTTGTTGACAGTGGAAGAATAAAGGCAAATTTATACTCTAGCGATAAAAATATTGTTTTTAGAAGCGCTAGGGAAATAAACAACTACTTTTCTTACAACAACACCCCTTATACAACTATTCAATTTGATGTAGACGAGGAATTTGCAAAAGAACTAAAACATGGTTTGGGATTACCCCCAAGAGTTTTTTCATGGAGTAGGGAGTCTATCATTGATTTTATTTCTGGTTGGATTGATGCAGACGGTTGTAATGCCTCAAAAGGAATAAGATTGTATGGTAGATATGACAAAGTTAAAGATGCGCAACTGCTTTTGACCAAGTGTGGAATAAATTCGTCTTTAAACCTAATGCAAAAGGCCGGAGTTAAAACAAATTTGTGTATTAGAAAAAATGATGTTTGGTATTTACAAATAACAAAAACATCTGATCTAACTTGCCAAAGAGTAAAATCTAGAAACGACCAAGATGCCAACAGAAAAGGAAAATTTCAAATCATTAAAAAGATAGAAACTCTTCCTGGAAACCACGAATCTTTTTGTTTAACAGAAAAATCGTTAAACCAATGTGTGTTTAATAATGTTCTGACAAAACAATGTAATCTAGTAGAGATTAATGCTTCTGACTTGAAAGATCAGTATGATTTCGAACAGAGAACAGCTGCTTCTGCCTTTATTGGAACATTGCAAGCATCTTATACTGATTTTCATTATCTGAGACCCGAGTGGAAAGAAGTAACCGAAAGAGAGGCTTTGTTAGGAATTGGCATGACTGGTGTTGCATCAGGTGCAGTTCTTAGTTTGGATATGCCTGAGGCTGCTGAAGTTGCTTACAGAGTCAATAGAGTTACTGCCGATGAGATTGGAATCAATCCTTCTGCTCGTATCACCACAATCAAACCATCAGGAACATCATCAATCGTTTTGGGATGCTCATCTGGTGTTCACACTTGGCACTCAGATTACTACATCCGTAGAATGAAAGTAGGTAAGAGTGAGGCTCTTTACACTTACTTGTCAATCAATCACCCCGAGTTGCTAGAGGATAGTATTTACACTTCTGCTGAGGCATATGTATGTGTTCCAATCGCTGCTCCCAAAGGCTCAATCACTCGTCACTCTGAGAGCGCAATTCAGTTCTTGGAAAGGGTGAAGTTGCTCCACGAGAAATGGATTAAACCTGGGCACGTCTATGGTGAGAATACACACAACGTTTCAGCTAGTGTGACTATGAAACCGAATGAGTGGGGAATCGTTGGAGAATGGTTGTGGGAGAATCAGAATCACTACAACGGTCTGTCATTCATGCCTGAAGATTTGGGCTCATACAAACAGACTCCATTCGAGGATACTGACGAGGCTACCTACCTAGAAATGTCAAAGGGTTTGAGTAAAATCAATGTCGCAAATATTGTAGAAATTAACGACAACACAAATCTGATGGGTGAGGCCGCTTGTGCTGGCGGTGCCTGTGAGATTTCTTAACACAACTATATAATTAATATGAACAAACTATTTTTTTACGATTTAGAAACAACTGGTGTTAAGTTCTGGAAGAACGGAATACACCAAATCTCAGGCAAAATTGTTATTGACGGAGAAACAAAAGAAACATTTAACTTCAAAGTAAAGCCATACAAAGATGCCGTAATCGAAGACGAAGCGTTAGCAGTTGCTGGTATAACCAGAGAGGATTTGGAATCTTATCAACCTATGTCAGAAGTCTATCAGAAGTTAATTGAAATGCTATCTGTACATGTGAATAAATTTGACAAGACAGATAAATTTCATTTGGTTGGATTTAACAACGCGTCTTTTGATAATCAATTCTTCAGAGCGTTCTTTACACAGATGGGAGACCAGTACTTCGGGTCATGGTTTTGGGCAGATACTCATGATGTAATGGTAATGGCTTCCGTTTATCTTTCGAATGTAAGAAGCAAGATGTCTAACTTCAAATTGGCTACTGTTGCTAAGGAATTTGGAATAGAAGTATTGGACGAAAGTCTACACGATGCTCTCTATGACATTGAACTTACGGAACAAGTATATAACAAGATTACTACTCATCAGTTCGTTTAATTTCTAACTCTATTACAAAGACCCATGCTATTTAAACGTAGTGTGGGTTTTTTGTTTTTGGTGTATATTTGCACTACAAATTATGAAAAAAGCAATATTATTTATCGTAATTATGATTACGTTAATTTCCTGTAGAACTCCAAAGCAGAGGTATGACAAACTGATACGCAAATATCCGTATTTGGTAGAGACTGATACGGTAATCGTAAAAGACACAATCATCAAAGAAACTAAAGTTCCTGTACCCGAATACAGAGATTCTTTTATTATCGAACACGACACAATCATTGAAACCAAGAAGTTAATTATCGAAAAGAAGGGCAACTTCTTTGGTGTTACAATTAAGCCCGACACCATAACTTTCAGAGACACAATAGCTTACGAAGTAAAAGTACCAGGAAAGGTTTACACCAAGAATATAATCAACTGGTGGTATTTGGTTATTTCATTTTTAATTGGTATTATTGCAACCATATTCTTAAAGAAATGAAATCAACAAAGCAAGATATAGTACTAAGCTATATCGCACAATTCCCTGATTTGCCAAACAAGACACTGGCTAGTTTAATTTTTACAAAAGAAGAAGGTCTATTCGTTGACGTAGAAAGCGCAAGAGGAATGGTTAGATACTACAAAGGAGCAATGGGAGAAACACATAGAAAATCTGCTGAATCTTCTGGACATAAAACGTTAACCAACCACTCGTCAGTTAAAGAAGGATTAGCCAAATTGAATATTGTTTCAAAGGCTGAAAACATGGAGCCTGTTAATTTGGGAAAAGGTAAGTATCTTATACTATCTGACATCCATTTACCCTTTCATGACGAGGATGCACTTGCTGCTGCATTAGAGTACGGAGTATCTCACGAAGTAGATACGATTATTCTTAATGGTGATATCTTGGATTGTTATGATGTATCTCGTTTCTCTAAGGAGATTCGGAGACCCAAGATTTCAGAAGAATTGGAAATGGGTAGAAACTTCTTCAAGTACTTGAGAGAGTTGTTCCCAACACAAGCCATCTTCTACAAGATTGGAAACCACGAAGAAAGAATGCGAGCCTATGTTTTGAGAAATGCTCGTGAATTGGCAGACTTGAACGACATCAGTTTGGAATCATTGTTGCGGTTGGATGAGTACAGAATTATTCCTGTCAACAGAGAAATGATTAACTTGGGTAAACTGACAGTGCTTCACGGTCACGAATTGGGCGAGTCAGTATTCTCACCCGTAAACCCTGCTCGTGGTATGTTCTTGAAAGCTAAGGCTTCTACTATCGTAGGTCACTATCATCAAGTTTCTCATCACTCCGAAAGTAATTTGCGTGGAGAACAAGTTGGTGTTTGGTCAATGGGTTGCTTGTGTAACTTGAGTCCTGACTATCGTCCATACGCATTCACAAAATGGGCCAACGGATTTGCTTACGTTACAGTTCACGAAGACCTTACCTTCCACGTTGAGAACTTCAAAATCATTAACGGACAAATACTATAATGAAAGATAACATTAATCCGTCACACTATAAGCAGGGAAAAGTCGAATGCATTGATGCCCTAGAAGCTGCTACAGTAAATAAAAAGGGATTAGACGCAGTGTGTACTGCCAATGTAATTAAATATCTATGGCGCTGTGAGGAAAAGGGTGGAGTTGAAGACCTAAAAAAAGCAATGTGGTATTTGCAGAAGATGATTGACAACAATTCGACAGAAGAAAAATTTGTTCGTAAGTCTAGTCCGTCAATGGTTACATCATTCACACAAGATCCCCTTTGGTCTAAACTTTAAGTTATGAAACTCTACGTCTATTGGACATACACAAGACCCGAAGATAGATTAGTTGCTACTGAGGTATTGGAGTATGCTCGTAAGAAACCGAAGATTGATACTCCTACTTATCATATGGGAGGATTAGGTCACAAAGAAGACTTGTTTACTCACTTCCTAGATAGAGAAGGAAAGATTCATGTTCTGAGGCCTCAGACTGAAATTCACCTAGCTATTCAAGGAGGATTAAACGGAGATTACAGATATGTCAGCAATCCCTCAGTAGCTCAATTACACGCAATGGCAAACCTATTTAAGTTGGTTAAGTCTTTGAAGTGGGAGATACTCGAAGGAGATATGCTTGAATTTGATTTAGAATTTTGGAAAACAGCAATAAACTTATGGCGAATATAAACAAAGAAGTAAAAGAACTCGAAAAGCTTTTCGGATGGTGGGAATTCTATGAACAGACTCAAAACGAAGAGTCTAAGAACAAGGCTCAGAAGCAGATAGAAGCCCAAAAGAAAAAGATAAAAGCTATCAAAGATGGAAAAACTTCAAAAGTTCCTAAAGGAAAATAAAATATCTGAAGCTGATGCTATTGAAAGGATTAGATTACAGGACACAGATCCCGCTAAAGATTTCTATTCTACATTAGTATCAGCTTCAAAACAATTAATGGATGCCGTAAAGGACAAGACATTAAACTTGGATGATGACTACCAAAAGGGATTGTTTCAATTGTTACAAGCAGGAGACAAAATCAACAAGTCATTGAAATTAGCTAAGTTAGAAGCCTATCCTGAAAAAGAAACAGTAGACGAAAGTGTGTCGTTTTTAGATAGGATGTCTTCAGCCAAGAGATTATAATGGAAATCATAGAAAACAAAAAACTACCGAAGTTTGAATACAATGAATGGTTCAGTAAATATGGACTAGACCCACATGCAACAAATAAAGAAAAAGATATTTGGTGGGGAAATGAAATGGAAAACTGGCACGAAGGAAAGTTCGGATTGACTGGTATTCATTACTTTGCTTTAACTCAGTGTATGATTAAAGACGCCAGAGGATTTAGAAAACGACCCATCTGGAGAGATGTAGATGAGTTAATCTATGAGGCTTATATAAACGCAAGAAATACTAACCACGACTTATTTGTAACTAAGAGGCGTGAGATTGGTCTTTCGTTGATATTCGGTGGAGTTGCACCAATGTGGATTGCATTGACAAACCCAGGCTCAACTTCACTGATTACCAGTGCAGATAAAACTCGTCTCGAAACTCTTTTTAAAGAAAAGACAAGAATCATTTATGATAATTTAAATCCATACATAAAACCAGATATTATCTCTACCCGACAAGTTGGTTATCTCCACATGGGAGTAAAAGACCAAAAAACAGGTGAGATTAGTGGACTAGACTCTCAGATAATAACCAGAGAAACACAAGACACTCCAACTGCACTTGAGGCGTATCGTGCGATGCATGTGTTGATTGATGAGTGTATGCTTCACAGTAAGGCAGACCAAGTATACAAGTCAGCACAAGCGAGCGTTAAATCGGGATTTATCAAAGTTGCACCTATTGTTATTGGAGGAAGTGCTGGAGAATCAACAAGTGTAGGACAGAAACTTGCAAATAACCTTTGGAAGAACGCTGAGAATCTTAACTTGCTTACTGTATTTCTTCCCGGGAACATGGGAATCATGGAAGCACCAGAGATTGATGGAGAGGGTAGAGAGACGGGAAAGATTCTTAACTTCTGTCCCAATGGTTATTCTGATATTGAGGGAGCAACAGAGTGGATTAATAAGACTCGTGAGAAGTTAGATAAGATTGAAGATAAGTCATTCTTGAACTCATTCATTAAGCAGTATCCATTGGATATTAATGAAGTATTCTCTTCTACTTCTCATGGTGCATTGCCTGTTGATGTTATTCATAAGTTGAATCAGCAGGAAAGGATTATTTTGTCTGAGTCCCCACCGATTGAAAAGTGTATGATTTACAAGGACATCAACGGTGAATTACAAGTAAAGCCAGATAGAGAAGGAAAGTTTACTCTTCTAGAAAGATACAATCCCAACCACAAGTATATCGCAGGGATGGACCCGATTCCATTTATCTCGTCTAAACTAGGAGATGGTTCTGATAACTGCATAGCAATCAAGAACTTAGACACCAATACATACGTTGGATTCTATAAAGAAAGAGCAGCCGATCCAGATTTGATTATGACCAACAACATCAACCTACAAGATTACTTCGGTGGAGCAAAGGTTATGATTGAGATTAACCGAGGTGGTGTTATCTTGGATACATACAGAACAAACAATCGTCAAGATTTGTTGGCTCCGTCACCAAGAAACTTAGGAAAAACATTCTTGAGCAAAGACAGACCTTATGGCTGGTATAAGAATGACCACACCGCAGAAAGAGCCAACGCTTATTTGATTGATTATCTTCGTAAGAACTTTGAGTCAGTTTATTTAATGCAGATGATTGAAGAAGCAAAGGTCTACATTACTGAGAATACGGATTTGTTAGATGCTGTGGTCGGTTGTGAAATCTATCACAAAGATTTGATGGAGAAACTCAAGAAGAAAGTTGATGCTGCGCCTCAGAAGAAAACCATTCCGATGATTGTATATCAGAATGGAAAGGCTATGAAAGTCTGGAGAGAGGTTACTTTTTAGTAGATTTACCGTTGGACCCGTTACGAGCTTTATTGCGTTTTGCGCTTTCGATTACCATCTTTCCTGACTTCGTATGGCTTAAGTTGGTCCCTGCTGCATTTCTTTTACCGTAAATACCCCTTTTGCGGGCCTCTGCGTTAAGTTCTTGACGATATGCTACCTTGCCCTTCTGATATTCCTTATCGTAGCTGTAATCGCGTCCTGTGGCTTTATTTGAAGATGGTCTTTTATTCTTCCCTACGATTTTGTTTTTCATCTCTCTTATCCATTATTTCTCCTAAAATATACGATATTCCTATTGTAAAGGTAACAAATAATAACCCAAATAGGAAACCTTCCGTCATTTTCTCTTTACATTAATAACTCGTTTGCCCATTCCTACTCTTGATTTCTCAGCTTTCTTTGCTGCGAGTTTTGATGGACTCAGTTCCGATTTGGTAACTGGGGTTTTAGAACTTACTCTTTTTGAAGGACGACAATATTCATTCTTTCCTCCTGCACCACAGGCTTTTCCGCTCTTGGTGTCTACCCATTTCTCTGCACCCCATCTTTTTAGATCTGAGCCCGCCTTTGTCTTTTTTACTTGACCCTTTGATTTTCTACACTTTGCAATTGCCTGTGATGCCCTAGCTGAAGGGAACACATCATATTGTGCTTTGACTTTTGAGTAACAAGAGTCTTTCATTATCCTTGACGGTTATAGGGTTTAGAACTTTTGTGTTTATTTTTGTGTTTTGTGTGCCTGCGAAGTTTAACTCGTGGCTTTGCTCTGAATGTAGATGCGTTACTTTTTACTTTGGCTGCCATAGGTATAATCTAAACCATTCAAAATCTTCTTTACCGCCTTCTTCTACGTAGTTGAGATACGCTTCGTAAACAGGACCGCTAAAAGATACTTCTTGGAACGAAGTGTCTACTCCACTACCAATCATCTTAACGGCATAAAACTCAACCTTTTCTTCCATCTTTTCAACTTTGGCCTCAGCAGCAACTACTGCCTCTTTCAATTCTTCTTTCTCCTCAACTTTTGCTTCTACCAGTTTCTCGCTTACTTCGTGAGCAGCCTGAGTTGCTTGACCTACTGCCCTGGTGTTCTGTTGAATTTTCTTTAGCAAAACTTCCATCTCATTGATTGGTGCTGGCTCTACTGCCCAACTTGCTGTGAAGATGTAGCCTCCCATAAACAAGATTGCGAAGATCCAGAGTAGTCTCATAGCTTCTTCATTGAATTGATGATGCGTAGTTCCGTTATCGCTGCGGATAAGGCAGAGTCTGCGGTTTTTAATGCACGATATGCTTGCTTTTGTTCTGCACGAAGCACCGCCATTTCTTTTCTACACTCATCAATCTGTGCTTGATTGTTCGCACGCAAGTCAAAGTACAAATAGCTAACAGCCAGAAGCATACAAAAAGCCACGGCAGCAATTGGATTTTTTTGAAACTGATCAAAACTAACAGGAAGGGTTTTTGAAGCACTCATTTCTTTTTGGTTAAATTTTTCCACATACTTTTAGCAGCAGTAGCCTTACCGATTGCGGTAGCCTTAGCTTTACTCATACCTTTTTTCATATAACTCTTGGCTACATTTTCAGCCATAGGTTTGAATTCTTTGCCTTTCTTTCCGAGGTCTTTTCCCGCAACTGCTTTTTTAGCAATTGTGCTTCTCTGTTTAGATGTACCGTAAGCCATTAGTTTCCGTAGATAAATGGTTTTTTACCTGGCTTCTTAGCCATTGCTGACTTCATCCCAGCTTTAGCTCCAGCAGACGCAAACTTGGAAGTCATCTTTTCTTTCATCTCAGCCTTCTTACCCTCTTTCTTTTCGTGCTTCATTTTAGCGGCCTTTGATGCATATTTTTCCATACCTCCGTACTCAGAAATCTTCTTAGCAGCGGCTTTTTTCATTGGTTTTTTCATTTCTTTGGTTTGTTTTTTGATACTTTAACCTTACCGCTTGTTTTGGTAGGTTTTGAGTTGTTGTGTTCTAGCTTCTTAGCTACAAAGTTACAGTTATACATATTAACTTCCTTTTTTCCATTTCTTGCTTGGAGAAGCAGTTTTGCTTGGACTCCACTTTACTTTATCGGCCCAATAGGCGGCAGACATCTTACCCTTTGAAATATTCTTAGCGTGGCGAGATTCAAATGCTTTTCTTTGACCTACTGTTTGATTAGTCTTTACCCCTTGTTGTCCGAATCGAATTGTTTTAATTTTGTCACCTTCTTTGGCAACAACAATGTGACTCTTCTTGGGATGAGAAGGAGTAGCCTTAGGTTTGTTGTAACCTGAGACCCCAGCTTTGACTAATCTATTATCCTTCTTGAGAGGCATCAGTTTTCTTGAAAATCTTATTAGCTGCTCCGAGACCCAATGCACCAAATGCAAGAGCAGTTACACACTCTACCAAAATAGAAGCAGGTGCAACGTGTTCTTCAGAAAAAGAGTTGTGATACATAGTAACACACAAAGCAATGGCACACAAAATACCTACGAAGCGGTTGGATGAAAATTTACCACGCTCGTCTTTGAATATCTCGAAGAATTTCATAACACTAAATTAGTTAATTTTTTTCAAGATTGCAATAAGGCGAATCAGGGTTAACTTGACAGAACCGTTCAGTATAAAGCGACTCACATCCAGAGAACGTGTGGACACCAATGGGAGATGGGAACACCTCTTTTGTTGCAAAGGATTCCAACGGCTCATCGTTCCAAAGGATGTCAACGGCATATAGTGGGGAAAGGTCGGTGCAGTTACCTTCGTTGTCTGTTGCTAAGCAGATTTGCCCGATTTCGTGTACTGCACAATTTGTGTAGGTTACGCTACCCTCAACCGTTGTGGATATTTGGGCTTGGTATGTTAGCCATTCGGCTTGGTTTGTGAATTGGTATTTTGCGAAGGTCATTTTATTATTGTTATACCCTTGAACATTGTAACCAAAATTAATTATTTCATCCATATAATCATCTATGGTCATAAAGTGGTAAGGGTTGTGCAATCGGTGTCCGATAGCGGTGAGGGATAGAGTGCCATTGCTTGGATGAACAAAGGAACTGCCGTTGCATTGGCTGCGAAAAATTCCATATTTGTGGTGGTAAATGCGGTTGCGCTAACTTGTTTCGTTCCATTTACAAACACATCCGCAGTACTGCCATTCCATTTGATGGCAATTTTTACGGTTGTTGTTGTGGTTGTATATAGTGCTGATTCAGCGCCCGCAACCCGTTTTCTAATCACGGACAAACTTGTAACGCCTGGCATAATAAAGAGAGCGTTAGTGTTCAAATTTGATGTGTCACCAACACCCAAATACATTACCGTATCTCTTGTGTAGGTGATGTTATTCCTCAACTCCACAAACCAAGTACCCCCACTGCTTGTAATCAAACCATTGGTGTAGATGTTATTGCGTGAGAATGAATCCGCAATACGGGTGGCTGATGCGGTGGTTGTTGGGATTATCGTGGTGGGGTATGCCCCGACTTCAACTTGTGCTTGTGTTAAAATTGCCGTACCGATTGAACCCGTGTCGCTTAAAGGGTAAAAAGTAATTGCAAGACATCCAACGGGGGCGGTAATTGTTACGTAAATTCTTGTGAATGTAGATGAATTTGTTTGTGAATAATACGATGTTGGCGGTATGATGTCGCTTGCACCCGTAACATTTCGAACACGATATTTCATGTCCGTCATAGTGCCACGCTTAACATAAAAACTGAATGTGTAAACAGTTCCTGCGGTGACGGCTATTTGTTGATTTAATAAGTTAAAAGTTGAGGTAGTTGTAATTAATGCAGCCGTTGTATTTCCGTCGATGCCCGTTTGGGAATTATCGCTCACCGTCAAATTGCTTGCAAACCAAGATGTTACATTTGAAAACTCATTGCTTCTTAAACACAAATTCGTCCTCTGCGGTTCTAACAACAACGCAGGACAACTGCCGTACATATATGACAATCTCGGTACACCCGAACCCATTGATTCCAACAAGCCCGAACTATTTGTCCGTAGTGCCGTGGATGCCCGTGTCCAAGTCAAATCACCGTTTCCGTTGGTGGGAATTTCGGCATATGCTTTGCCACCTTTATATCCGCTTGGGATGATGAGTAAAGATGCTGTTTTTAACAAATCACTAGTCGAGTCAACGCAAGATCCCGCCTCGGTTATTCCTCCGTCGGCTACTACACGTGCAGAATACGCATCGAAAATGCCTCTTGCAAATCTATTTCTATTAATGCCGATTCCAATACCAACCCACATGTTAAATTAAATAGGCAATTATTGATCCAGAAGTTAAAGTAATTGATGAAAAATAAGACCCCTTTGCTGCGGTAATTAACATGCCTTGTTTAAGAGTTACAGATGTGAGACCCAAAGCTGAGGTTATGTTTGTTCCTGTTGGATCCAGAACTTGTGCTACAACAGCATCAGCGTTGATTACAAACCCTTGAAATGCTCCTGTATTGGCCGATGTATTTGAAATGACTTTACACCCTGTTAAACCACCTTGAAAATCTAATGTTCTTGAGAATACTTCTTCCATATATCAAAGATACGAATTAAAAACAAAAAAGACAACTTAATAGATTCGATACAGATTGAACATGTCTGTCTGAATCGAGTTCAATGGATTTACGCTATCCCATTGAGCAGTAATTGATAATGTATTGGAAATAGTCGTATCAAATGTCGTATTGTTCAAATTGTAAAACCCATCGCTTTCTGGAGAATTGTTTGAATCTTTATTGTATGAGAAACGACCAGATGTTGCGATTGCTGCTGTATCTGCTGCGCCAATTGAACGAACAGTAAAGTTAATGTACATTTCCCAGTTCTTACTTGTGGCTGCTGACATTGTAATCGGCCCCGTGTCTCCGAGTGCTACCGCTCCGCTATTTGTGTGAATTTCTAATATTGCGTTATTTACAGAAGATATTGTACCTGAAAAATAAGCAACAAAAGAATCTCCAACTTGGAATGCGTTTGCTGGGACTGTAAGAGAACCGACTCCTCCATCAATTAGAGATAACGGAAGTGGTCCTGTTACTGGTATTCCTGAGGCTATTTGAGCGTATAAACCAGGTTTCGGTATTACTAAAGTTTTGTTTTCCCATTGGGAAGTAGATGTGTTGTAAGTTAGTATTTGACCGTCTGTTGGGGTGCTTATTGTTACGTCGGTTAGTTCATTTAGTTCTGAGGCCCCCAACTCAATATTTTTAAGATTCTCAACGATCTTACGCAGACGAATAGCCTTATCCCTCTGCGCAAAATCACGAGTTTGTTTGAATATCAAGTCAGCTTCTTTTGCGGACTTTAATAACTCAGATGCTATGACTTCAAGTTCTGTCATTTGCGAGATTACGCAATGTCCTTACTTTCGATAAGCGTATATGTAAAAGAGTTACCTTGCAATTTGGCGGCTTTCTTGCAATGCTGCATAAACACATCAAAATCCTTCACTCGCTTGAACACAGTACATCCATGTGACCAGTGGTCAATCCATGTTGAATCTTGACCTGCCTTATGAATATTGATTCCGTAAACACCCTCGGTGATCTTAGTCTCATCATAAGCCATATCTTTGTTGGCATCACGATAAACCTTCACATTTGCCTTTTGCTTGAGGGCCTCATACTTACCTTGATGCAATCCAACGCAGTGAGAACCAGGGTATTGACCAGGAACGATGCGAGCAGTACCCGTACCATTGTTTCCCTCAGCCATCGGTGCTTTTCCAGGATCGGTTGTTGCACTCCAAATAAAGAATTTCCACTCTCCGTTCTCCTTGAATGAGATAGAAATCCAATCGTCAAATACGTTGGTTACTTTCTTGCCTGGAGCGCTATTACGGATTCCGATTACGTTCATATTGTAATCGCCATTTTCAAAGTACTTGTACCCTTTGGCTTTTACAGCCGCTTCAATTTGTTCTCTTGTAAACATATTATAGTTTTGAAATAATCATTAATCCTTTTTCTGTTAACAACCAAGCTGTGATTTCGGTCATGTCAACAGAACAAGTTGAACAGTTTCCTGCGAGGCTTGATGCCTTCGATAGAAACTTTGGTAACTCGTCTTCGTTAAAGCAATCCAAACTCTCGAATGCCCAAAGAAAAAACAAAATCTTTTTTTCTGTTTCTTCAATACCATGACAAGGAGTATCGTAGGTTGCTGCGAGTAAACGCTTATTCTCCAACGCTATCAGATATTTCTGAAGTGCCAGATAATTAGACGCTACAAGTTGTTGAGTTGTTAACATCCGCAACCGCAAGAAAAGTTACCGTAGCAATCTGTCAACATCTTTTGAATGTCCGCATAAATTTCAGCAGCTAAAGTATAATCTTCACATTCAATGGCTTGTTGTAACTTGTCGTAGTAAAACTTAATGTCTACATATTTAGTGTTGTTTTCCAATGCCATCTTTGCTAAAGTACAACGCAAGGTGTAGTCACGGAATGAGTAGAAGGTATAACTTGTCACTACGCTACTTACAGTCATTTCTATTTCGTACTTCCATACTCCGTCCATTAATACAATAGTCCCAGGAACTTCGTTACTTGGATCTGAGACCAAAGCATAAGCACGAGAACTAGCGTTGAAGAATGATGTATTCCAAATATCAATATTGCTGTATACAGTTGTATTTGGATCAGTTATATCCAAGAAGATTGCTCCTACTGGGGGATCTGAGTGTGCTGTGTTCGGAGACCCCCAACCTGTAGGATTTGTCACCGCATTATAATCACCCGTAATATCTGAAATATACATTTCAGTTTTTGTGTGAGTCAGTCCTACTTTGAAATCAAGTGCCATAATACAAATATACGAAATTATTTCTGTTTTAAGAATTCATCCCAGTTTATCTCTTCCTTCTTGAATACTCCTGTATTTTCGGTTTCAACTTGTTCTGCTGGGTTTGCATAACTTCTATCTTCTGTATAGTTTCCTTTCTTTGAGAAGAAAATATCCTGTGCTGTCTTTTTTGGAAGATACTGAGTCATTTCTGGGTTTTGATAAAGCAAATCTAACGCATTGCTATAGATGTTGTTCTTTTCTGCTTCAATCAAGGCTTTGAATTCTTCAGGTCTTTCGATTGCCATTTTCTTTCTTGACTCGTAGATAAGTCCTCTTTCGGTGTTGATTAATGTCGCATCAGCAGCGGTGTACAAACTACTCAAGATTTTACCAAGAATAACAAAACCAAATTGATTTTTGCCATCTGTCTTTTGATTCAATTCTGAGTTGGGGTCTAAGAATTGTTTCATGTCAGCATTTTGAATAAACTGATTGACAATCGCCCTTCTTGCCTCTCCTTTTGCTATTGCATACTTTTCGTATTCTTCGGGACTCAATCTGTAACTCTGATTACCAACTTTAGTTTTCAATACTGGAGAAGGTCCTTGTGGGAACGCAGACATAACATCTCCTTTTTTAACCGCAGTATAAACCAATCTTTCCCAGTTTACATCCTTCTCGTCATACAATCCTCTTGAGAATTTGGTAACATCGAACGCATTGTAGAACCAAGCATTTCTTCCAACTGGAGTTTGTGGAATAGGACGACCAAATGCATCTACTTTAGCCATGATGTTATTTGGGTCATCGAAAGGCCAGCGTTCTTTGACCTTAGTCATGAAGTCATAAACTACTTTATCTGCCCCTTCGTATGGACTATCGTACTCAGGAATGTAGTTTCTGTTCGCTTTGTCGTAAATAGCCAATGAGTTAGGAAGAATTGCTGTACTCAAGGTAGTCAACAAACCACTTACAAATCTTTCACCTGCTCCTTCTTGACGTGGATCAAGTGCACCCAATGCCTGATTTAATCCTTTTACAAAAGACTGGTCCACCAAATATTGAAGAGTTTCTGATACACTACTGTTCCAAGCAAAATCGGATATTGTGCTAAATACACTTTGGTTTGCGATTTCTCTATTTTTTTCTTTTTCTGTTTGCCTTACGTCACTTTGAGAAGCAAACAAAATACCACCAAATACACCCAAAAATCTATAGTCAATGATTGCATCTCCTTCTCTCCACAAATCATCTTTTTCGCCATTTACATATCTTTCTAATAGAGAAAGGTTCATGCTATATGGTCTTTCAAATCTGTAGATGTAATCCTTGCGTTTTTTGTCTTCTCCTTGTGCGCCTGCGCTCAATGCTCCACTTTGTGCAATCCATGCGCCTGCGTAGTTCAATGCGGTACCTACAACTGCTCTTCCGATTAGTTCATCTCTTTTGCGTGCTAGGTCTTGTTTCTGAGACTCCAGTTTTAATTTTGTTTGTGGGTTTTTGGTATTTTTAATTTGAACATTTAGTTTGTACATCTGACGATAGTTATATGCAGCTTTAGCGAAAGACCATTCTGGAATCATAATTTCAGCAAATTCAATTGCCAAGTTAGTTGGAATTTTAGCAAATGGAATAACTCCTGTTGCTCCAAGTTTCCAAAGTTTTCCTTCTGTTCCTTTTCCTGAACCATAAAGCTTTGAAATAAACTTGTACGCCTTTGAATTATTAGAGTATACGTATCTCAACGCCTCGTTGTCAGCTTTTGTGTTTGAGTAATCAGAATTCAATTTAATGAAGTTTTCTATGTCTGTCGGATTTGTCAAACCAGATAGTTTGGCTTGTTCTGACAAAGCGGAATAGTAAGCCATGTTTCTAAATACGGCATCGACAGAACCCAACAATCTAAAGAATATTTCTGCGGGTACTCCAAACGTACCTTCAATTGCTTTGATTGCTTTTTCTTTGTTTGGTATCTTTCCCTTTTCGTTTAGGTTATAGCCATACTCCGCTGCAATATCGGCATCAGATTCACCTTGAATTTTAGCAAATACAGAACCCAGTGCCTCAGACATAGATTTAAATCCATTAAACCCTGCTTCGAGTTGTAGTCCCTGCGAGGATTCTGGTAGGTTTCCTTTTTTCAAGATACTAACTCCCTTTTGAATTCCTGTTGTAAATCCGTATTTCCACCCTGCGCTATAGTAATCCCATCCTCTCATTGTTCCTTTGGTTGGAGCTACCGCTGATACACTAGATGCAATCAAATTGATTGGTATGTTAAAGATAGCTTTTATTGCGTTTGAAGCAATGTTGATGATAGTGGAAGTAGGAGTCAATAAGTTACCTCTGATAAGTGTTTCCCAAGTAGACGTAAAGCTGGCTTCAGATACATATGGTCTTGCTACGGTTGCAAACTGTTGTCCAATGTTCTGAAGATTTTGCAACTGCTGTTGGAAGTACTGCATGTTTGTCTTTCCTGATACCGGACTTTGACCACTTGGATTGTTTTGAGCCGCTGTTTTAGCGTTGTTCATCTTTACCTTTGCTTGGTCATATGCGTCTCCTAACTCCAATAGTTTTTTCTTAATCTGTTCGGGTAATTTCTTACCTTCTTGTTTAAGTTTATTTACTAAGTTTCTTGCTCTGAGAGCCCCAGACTGATTTTTCAACATTGTGAATCGCTGCAACGCACGGGCTAAGTTTGTTCCAGTTGCAATCAATCTCTCGAAGTCTTCGGTTACATCTTCTCCTTTTGCTTTCTTTTCGAGAATGTTTTGTATTTGGTTGGCAATAGCTGCATCCAAATTACTTGCTGATGAAAAGTTGTCAATCAACGCTTGAGATTCCTCAATTGTCAAACTGTTCATTTCCATTTCAAGTTGTTCTGCTGTTCTTCTAACATACATACCAGCAGCCTCATCGGCAGCCATTCTTGCTTCTTCTTTCACTGGACCACCCTCTTCGATTTGGCTTTCTACTGTTTGTCTTGTCTGAAGATTGAAGAAGTCCTCCAAGTCAGCAACTTTAAATCCTGCCTGAAGAAGTCCAGTATAGATTTGTTCGTCAGAAATACCTTGATTTCTCTTTGTTGAAATAAAATCAGCAAGTTCTGAATCAACTGTTTTTGGTATTTGTGCCTCAATTGCTTGTGTTTCTGGTCGCTTTGCCTCACCTAACATTGCTGAATACAAGTCGCGCATTGATTGGTTCAAAGGAACATCAATCTCACTACCTGAAAGTTGAGTATAAATATCTTTAAGCCATGTTTTGAGTTTGTCGAAAAGAGGAATCAGGCTAGGACTTGGTGCGTTTCCTCCATATAAATATCTCTCAAATCCACGAGCAAAGTATTCAGATGTATTTGTAGACCACTCCGATTCTCCTGTCATATCCAATACAGTTTTTCTTTCTGTGTCGGTCATGTACTTCTCGTAGATGTGTGCAATCTCGTGAAGAGGAGTTGACAAGTTTGGATCTGTCAAAGCAAAAATGATATCAGTAGCATCCTGCGTGATGAATGCTGCACCTCTGGCTTCGTTTGCTGCTGCATCAGCTTGGAACAAAGTCTTTGGTTCAAAGTTTTGAATTGTTTCGCTTGCGCTAATAAGTTGTTCTTTTTCTTCGTTATATTGCTTCTGTGTTCTATTGAAGTTTTTAGGGTTGTATTTTGATTTTGGTATAATTGATCTTCCTGCTTTATCTGAGGTCCAAAACAATGGATTTGCGTCCATCATATCAATCTCATCTCCTGTTGCGATTGTATTTTTATTCAACTTTAACAATGCACTTTTTACTTGAGCAACCTTAGTTGAATAATCACTTTGAATTTTTAATATATCTAAAATACTATCCAATTGTTCTTTCGAAAAGTTTGGATTATTGCTCAACTCAGTATAAAGAAGAGGTAGCGCAAATGAATAATTGTCAACCGTATCTGTTTTTTTATTGAACTGTTCTCTTAAAATATCTCTTTGTCTTTCGGTAAGAATTGGATTATTTGAGATTTCAGACAATGCTTCTTTTGCTGTTTCTTTAAACTTATTGTATTCATCAACTAACCCAGTAAATGTTTTTGCATACTCTTTTGCTAACTCTACATTTTCAGGAGACACCATTTTCTCAAGAATATTTGCATCAATCAACGCTGCTCTCAACAATTTATTTAAGCTTTCGTAGTTTGATGCCGTTACATTGGCTTCTAGTTCTCCATAAAGGTTGTTGTACAATTCGTAATTTGTAGCCTGTGATAAAACATCTATTACTTCATTAGATATATTTATTGGAAACTTTTGGGTAAACTCTTTTACAAAATCTTCGCTTAACTTTGAGTGTTGTGCATCCCAAAGGTTTTGTTGAATAATTTGGAGTAACTCTTGGAAATCAGCAGGCTTTGCATATTCTAACTGATAGCCGAACTCTTGCATCAATCTAGTAGCTTCATTTACAGCAATGTCGCTAATTGGTCTTCCTGCATTTCTGTATGCTTCAGCAATTGATTCAACTATATCAAGTGTATTTGCCAAAGGAATATAACTAGGACTTCCTCCGTACTGCCATCCCTCTAAATGCTGAACAGCATGTTGAAGTTCGTGTTGTAAAGTAGACTGAAAATTAAATAATGAAGATGTTCTAGCCAAGTTCATTGTTATAATTCCATCTGTGTAAGAACCTGCTGCTGTGTCGTTTGGATTGTTTATAAATACTAAATCGGCAGTTGCTAATCCTGGATATTTACTAAACAGTTCTGGCCACTTTAGAATAGAACCCAAAGGCATTATTTTAGAATCCCCTTCTGCCACATCAACAATAGCTTCGACTTTCAAATCAGCAGACGTTGGTATCATTGCGTACTTCCAGTTTCCATCGAATCCTCTGCTCCATCCTGTTGCCATTGAAATGTCCATATTTGACTTTCCTTCTAGTTCAAGTTTCTTTGCTATGTTTAGATTTAATGCTGCTTGATTGCTGTACTGAGCCCCCATCTCTCCAATTCGCTGGAACAATTCTTTTCCTCCAGGTTGGTTTTTAACAAAGTCCATAAACTCTTGCTCAGTTGCTTTTTCGAACTTTAAGTAGTTGTCCAAAAATTCATCAGCAGTAACACCAGCACGAGTAGCAGCAGTTTCGATAACCTTGTTCATCATTATCGCAGTAGCTGCTCTCTTGCTTCTCATTGACAAATCTGGAAGTGCTCCTTTAGCGATAAGTTTAGCCAAAGGATTATTAAATCCAAACTTTGTTTTGAGTTCTTTGCGAAGACGAGTTAATCTTTTCTTGCGTGTGTTTTCGTTTGTTTCTCTGTTCTTTACTGCTTCGTTGAATTTTTCTACAGATACTCCTTCTGAAGCTACATCAGCTTTTGCTGTGATTTCTTCTTCTGTCAATCCGTTAGTATCTTCACCTAGTGTATCTAGGTATTGAGAAGCGGTGATTTCTCCTTGTTTGTATCTGAGGCCCTCGACATTCTCGGTTGATGTATCAATACCAGCCAAGTTCAATACATTTGCAACATCATCTCTTCTTGCTGCCTCTTCTACCTTTTTGCTCTCTTCCATTTCAAACTCTTCTTCTCTTGACTTGATTGTTACGTCAGGCATTTGAGTGTTGTAGAATTTGTGGTCTGCTTTGTAGCTGAGTGCTCCTGTATAATTCTTTGCGATGAACTTGTTAAATCCTTCTCTGAACTTAATGAATTCATCGTAGGCTTGTTTGTTTGTTCCAAAGATTTCTTTTGCTACTGATGCGTCATTTATCAACATATCAGTTAACATTGTTTTAGCGAAGTCTGAGGCCTCAGCCAATCCACCAAATTTATCTTGGAAGAAGTCAGTTGAAATAATGTTATTAACTACGTTATCTATCTTGATTGCTGCTTTGGTTGTTACTCCCATCGCATCAGTCATAGTAGCTTCGATTGCTTTTCCTGTCTTTGAGAAATCCTCAACCAATGCAGACAAGAAATCTGCAACTTTTGGAATCTTATTCATGCCACTTTCCATCAATACTGCTTTTCCCTTAGAGAAGAAAGAGCCAGCATTCAATTTCATTTTGGTACGAAGAGCGTCACGGTACTTATTATATGTAGCTGATTGTTCACCATCTACCTTTGTTTCTGTGTTTGGGAAGATAGAACTTACAATTTTAGTTTTGAGTTCATCCAAGAAAGCAAAAGTTGAATCAGCCGTTCCTCTAACTGTATTTACGTTTTTCTCACGAGTTCTTCCGAATTGCTGAGCAGTTTGACCAGGAGCCTGATATAATACTTTTCCTTCTGGGGTAATTACTCTTTCTGCATCCAAATCAATGCCTAGGCGTTGTTTTGCAACACGAGCAGCTTGTTTAGATGAGATAATACCATTTTCTTTTGATTTGCGGTCTACAGCGTCTGTAATCGTGTTGCTTGCAGGAACCCACCCTTCTTGCATTGAGTCATAACCTTTTACTTCGAGTTGACCATTTGTTTCGTTTACACGATAAAGTACATTCTTGTTTACCTTTCCGTCATTCTCAACTACGAAGAATTCTTCTCCGTTATTTGCTGAACGCTTTTCTACACTTACTGTTTCTTGTGGTCTTTCCTGAGGCCCCAGCATTGGAGGCTCAACCAAATCTTCATTTACTACAGATTCGGGTGCTTCCATAAACACCAATGGTTCAATTGGATTATCTCCGTAAATTCTTTCGTCTAGACTTGTTGCTGACTGACCTGTTGGTGCATTTTGAATAGTGTCATCAATAACACGCAACGTTTCTTCTAAAATAGGATTAGAACCATTTTTAGCAATGTGCTCTTGAATTTTTTGCTTGGTCTTGAATACATAAGCCAAGTTTGCGGGAGCAGCAAACAATACACAACTCAATCCCAAAATTGCCAAGTTTTTAGTTTGTTCGTCTCCTGTGTCACCAAAGGCATCTGTGTATGCTTTATTTACATCGAAACCGTTTTCAGCAAGAAGAGGAATAACATTACCAGCAACTTCTGCTACAGTTTCACCTGTTGCACCACTTAGCCAACGACCAAGTATGAATGTTAGCTTTCCGTATTTACCACCAAACTTTTCAATTCCTTGTGCTGCATACTTATCAAATCCTTTTTCTGCAATTGATTCTGCTACACCTGTTCCAAAACTTTGACCAGATACAGCGTATGATGTTCCCTGAACCAAGTACGGAAGTGCTCCCTCAGTCATACTCGTAGCAAAGCGTCCTGCTGCTCCATACTTGTTTGACATGAACTCTTTAGCTACTTGCCAGTATTTAGAACCTGACAACCCTTTGGCTAAAAGACCAACACCATAAGAACTAAATCCAATGTCAACCATAACATTAAGCGTATTTCCTAAAGAAGAACCAACTGCTTCCGCTATTCCTGCCTCTGCGCCCATTAGTTGTTTGTTTGACAACTGAATTCCTTTACTCTCAAAGAATTGTTTTGCTTCTTGTACTTCTTGAATACGAGTTCTTACTGTATTTTTATCAGTGAATAAACTGAATCCGTAGGTTTGTTCTGCAACTGACTCGGCGGCAGTCTTAACTCCGTATTCTGTTTCTCTCTTAAACAAATCTTCGTTTGTATAAACGAGTTTATTCAAAGTAAGAAGTTGACCATATAAATCAGCTTTTTTGTTTTGTAGATTCAAGATGGAGTTGAAGAGTTGTGCACTCTTTCCTGTTACGCCTCCTTCGATTCCTAATGCTTGTTGTGCGAGTCCAATTGTTGTAGAGCCGGGAATTTGTGTGTTATCCCACTCGTTCTTCACCGAATTGATTTGCTCATCTAACAATTGTACTTTTTCCCAAAGAATATTTCGTTCTGCTTTGAGTTGGTCTCGTGAACTTAGTGTTGAATATTTCTCTTGTGCTTTTTGTGCACCTATTTGAATTGCTTGCTTTTCTTCTGGTGTTGTATCTACCATTTGACCAGTTACAGAATCAAACATTTGGTCTGAGGCCAAACCTGAGGCTTTTCTAAGTTGTGCAGCCTGTTGTTCTAATGCTTTTAGTTTAACTTGAAAATCTGGAGATACTCCCTTGTCTGAATATTTATCAATTAGCATTTGATCAACTAACTGATCAATTTGATCTGTTACTTGTGCTAACTTCTGCTCATCTGGTGACAAAAGTTGTCTATTCTTTGTCTCGATATCAGCATCGTAGTTTTTATTCTTTGTTCTCTTTTCGTCTATTGTTTTAATCGCAAGAGTGTTAAGATGACTATCTTTTACTTTTCCTATTGCATCTTGAAACTCATTTATTGAATATACACTTGGTTGACCCTCTACACTCGGTTGAATCAAACTAGTATCTACGTCGGTCTTACCATATTTTTCTTTGAGTAACTTAGTGTAATCATCGTAGGTTAATTTGTCAATCTCACGGGTTACAAATTGACCATCTACAAATTCGGTAATTTTGATTGGTGTTTCTAAATCAATAGCCTCACCAACCATTCCTAGTTCTTCTGCGTTGTATACAAGTTCAGCAAGTTTATCTGGGTCTACTTGACTTAAATCTTCAGCCTGTACTGCTTTGGCTGAATCCTCTTGGATTTGAGTAACTGTCTGTAAAGATTGAACAGGTTTAGAATTTCCTGCTATTTGATTTAGGTCAAGTCCTTTTGTTTTGATTGTGTAGTTATATGCTTTTCCCCAGTCGCTTACATTCTCGGGACTTGAGAAGTAATCTTGCATTTCCTGGTAAGTCTTTAGTTCTTTACCAGATGCGGTTTTGTTTATTTTGTTTTCCTTTAGAGAATTGAATTGTTCAATGGCAGGTTGGTTTAAGTCCTGATACTCCATCTGTTGAACTTGAGTCACTGGCTTTACTGTAGGAAGAGAAGGTTTTGCCTTTTGTATTGCAATCTCTCCTGAAGTGAGGCCCCCAGATAACTTCGTCTTAAATGCATCTAAGTTTCTTGCTCCGAATGCCATAGCAGGAGCACTATACATTTTATAATACGCTTCTTGGTTTTCGGGAGTCTGAAGATATGTTTCTAACTCTTTTGCATTTGCAGCATATTTACCATTAGGTAATGGAACGTCCTTACGTTGAGAAACCTTGGTTGATTCAGCGAAAAGATTCTGATAAGTAAGTGGAAGTGGACCAGTTGGAGGAGTAGTTTGACCTGTGAGCAATTGTTCTGCCATAATACAAATATAGCGAAAAATTACTAAAAGTCGGCAGGATTACTTGTTTGCTGCCGCTACTTCTCTGTCTAGTCTTTCGATACCTTTAGCCCATGCAGCACTTGCTTGTTTACCTTTGGTTGCTACTTGGTTTGCAAAATTAGCTCTAATTGCAGGAGTAAACTCAGTATAGAAATCTGGATTTGTTGCTTCTCCCTCTACCCCAAAGAACCCAGTTTTTCCCTCTACAAATGGTGCATATTTTACTTTTTTACCTTGTGCCTGTAACGCCTTTACTCTTTCGTTACTAATGACAATCTTAGAACTTCCACTCATCTCGTAGGGCAAAACGTTAACGTAGTTTGCGTTTAGTTTGGTAGTAGTTGATGACTTATAAGGACGACTTGTATTTTTCTGAATCAGTGTAGTAGTTGGAGTAAATCTAAATTCCAAATCACCTACTGTCAAAGGAACAGAATAACGAGAGTCTACAGAAAATACTTTTGAGTCAGCACCGAATGACAAACTTGGTGTTGGAGAACCATCAAACGCATATTCAGCAGCAGTTCCCGTGCTAACATTTATGTTTGTAGTTCCTGGTTTCTTAGTAACTTGTACACTTTCTTTTAGTTTCACGTTAGGTTTAACTATTGTTTCAAAAAAGTGATTCTCAACTTCTTCTGGTGTTGCTTCTTCTAAGTTGTATTGGTCAATATACTGCGCAGCCAATGCTGGATTTTTCAACAGTATTGATGGGATTTGTTTCGCAGTAAGTGTAGGCTCAACCATTGTTCCGTCAGGACCCACCATCTTTCTAACTTCATTGGCAGCATTATCATCCAAAGGAAGACCTTTGACGTATGGTTGAATTTTAGTTTTTGTTAATGGATCGTATGTTTCTGGTCCTCTTCCGATAATCACAGAATTACCAGCAATCAAATCTTTCGTTGCTTTATTTACATCGTAGGCATCGAACGATTGAGTCATTACATTGCCTTGTTCATCGTAATCGAAAAATGCATTTCGTTTAACTTCAGCGTTGTTCATTGCATCAATGAAATCAGCACTTGTTGCTGAGTTAAGCATTAAACTAGCAGCTTGTCTTGTGTTTTTAGGAACATACTTATTTCCTGCGGCTGCGTCTCTTACTGTTTTTTCTAATCCGTTGTATCCTGCACTTCTACTTTTAGCCAAGTTTAAATCAGATTGAAAGTTTGTAAGTTCGGTATAGAACCCACTCATATCGTCTTGTCCGATATATTGTCTTGCTTTATCAATGAATTCGGCAGTGCGGATTCGCATAGGTTCAACTTCGAGTCTGTGTAGATCGTCTCCTGCTTTTACAGTTACTGTTTTGATGATATCATCTAACTTATCCTGTTGTGCTTTTTGTTTTGCAGCCTGAAGTTGCTGATTGTATTTATATAACTGAGTATACTCTCTCGGAGTACCTGTTAAACCTATTGATGATCCTAGTGTGGTATTCGCCATTATCCTTGTTTTTCGAATGATTGACCTGTTCTATAGTCGTAAAAATCGTTTTGTGGTGCTGTTCCAACTGCGTTTACTGTTCCTGGGGCTAATTGAGTCTGAGACCCTCCCCTTTTAGAACCAAATCCGCCTGTCATCCCCATAAAATTAGCTGCACTAGCAAGGTTTGTAAAACCAGAACTGATTGCTCTTCCTGCGGCTTGAATTGCTTCTCTTTTATCTTGTTTTGCTGTTCCGATATCTCGCATTGAAATGTTGGTAAGACTTTCTGCCGTAGAACCTAATCCACGAAGTCCCATCATTCTAGCTTGTTGGTCAGCCTCTGCAATTGCTCGCTCTCCTTCATTTACGTTGAGTCCAGCCAATCTTGAAAATACACTGCTTCCTTGACGTGACGTTTCTCTGAACTTTTGCTGAAGACCTGCAATATTAGAGCGAAACTTTTCGCGCATTGTATCTTCTTGTCCAGTGGTAATACCAGTATCGTACAATTGACCATAACGTGCTTGTTGTTTTTTAATCTCTCCTGCTCCACTCATGAAAGATGGATCTGCCATCTTTTTGGCTTTGTTAAGATTCCTGATCCCACCAATCAGTTGAACACCACCTAAAACAGCAGTACCTACTTCTCCTAATGGATTCATTCCAGCCAACGAACTGTTGTCAGAACCACCTCCCATTGCGGACATTAATAATTTTGCGGTTACTGGATCTATTGCCATATTACAAAGTTAGTTATTTTTTATTTTCTATACAATCTATGATTTGGTCTGTATTTGACCACGTAGTTAAGTAGTTTCTGAGCCGCCCCACCTAAGAAAGTAAACTTAATCTTTAAGAATCTTCCCCACAAACGAGTAGTATCTCCGCTATTTACTCCTGTTCCCGTGCTGTCGTTTTTCACAGGAGCGTAAAAGTAATCTTCAAGTTCTTCAAACTCGGCCTGTGTCAAGAAAGAAACATGGTCGCGAGTTGTGAAATCAACACGATATGGATTTGTTCCAGATACAACTTGAATTGCTTCAAAGTTCTTACTGAGATTCAAATCGTAGTTCATTACGCTTGTTATGTTTCCGTTGTTGGCAGTTCCGTAGTAGTTCATCTCATCTCCCTTGTCATGAACATATACTAACTTTTCATCTGTTGGCTTGGTCGAATAGAATGTGTTCAAGAAAGGCATGTAGATGTTTGAGTAGTATGAATGGAAAGAAATAAATCCATTCTTTAGTTCGTCGTAAACCAGAGTAAACAAGGTAAACAGTTCGGGATTAGTTGATACGCTCAGTTGATTCCAATATGTAGTCCAGCTAGCACCAACACCCGGTTCAAAATCGTCACTACTTACAGTAAAGTTACTCTTGGCTTGGTATACATATGAAAGACCAGAAGATTGACGAGGTGCAGCAGGAGATGTATTTTTTACCAAGTCTCCAGTCACATAAGTTCCTCCGTCTGGATATTCAATTGCTTTTGTTGTTACTGCCTTGAATGTAATGATTAGTTCGTTGTATTTGTCGTTCCAAACTCCATGTACACCCTCCCCCCCTATGTGTTGGTATTTATCTCTTAGGAAATTTGCTTTTTGTTGTAGATAAGAAGATAAACCTCTGTCAGATAGAACTGAGACCCCGTCTCCTCCCAAACGAACTAGTTTTCTCAATTGGTCGTTAAACCAATAAATGTTATCTTTTCCGTTGGGTGTACGTCCTTTGATTACAGACCACTTTTTGTCACATCCAATAGATGTTAATTCTATGCCAGGGGCCCCCAGAATAGAACCCGCACCAATAACAATGTCTGAGCCATTTGCAGAATTAATTGTTGTGGCATCATTGAAATACTGACGCTGAACTGATTTATTTTGAAAAGTATATAAGTTACCATTTACAATTTCGTGTGTTGAAATATCTCCGTGTGTTTGATCTAAGTCTGCGTAATCAATTGGTTTGAATATGCGATAGTTATCTTGAGTTGAGTCTATTTGTTTTTTCTGAGACCAAAAAATTGTAGATGGTCTTTCTCCAGTATATGTAATACTTGAATCAAAGCCAGTATCTGTAATTGTATTATCTTTTGCGTTATAACCCAAATCGTAGTTTCTTTGACCATCAATTTCAGGCCACTGTTCGAGAGTATTAAATAAGCCAGCAGCACAAGTACCCATAGCAATAGTGGCTGTTACCGCTGCTGTCGGAGATGTATTTGGTGTAGTTATGAATGCATTAAATGCATTTTTATCTTCGTATTGTGGAAATACCCAACCAGAACCAGTTGCAGATTCATCATAATCAATCCTGTCAAACATCTGAATGTTTCCTACGTTCTGAGAATACAATGAAGTCAAATATCCAAGACCTGCTCTCGGATCGTTCAAAGATGATCTTCTTAACTGCAAATGTGTTTTTTGGTTGAATACATCACCACCAAAAACAGATTCGATTAAAATTCCATTTTCTCCGTCTACCAAGTTTCTAATATGTCCAGTTGACTGATAAATGGTTTCGTATTTATTCTTAGGATACTTTAAGTTGGCTCCTTGATCTCTGAATATTTGACCATAATATCCACTTGAATTAGTTGAAACTCCAGCTGGAATTTTACCTGCTGTTGTTAATTTGGAATCTAATCTCAACACGTGACATGGTACATGATGTCCAGTTCTTAGTGTAGAACCGCTTGTTTTTATATTGTTATTAACTTGTCTTGAGCCATATGCAATCTCTTGACCATACTCAAATCGTTTTCCTTCATCAATTCCAAATTGAACATATGCTTGGTTAGATGCAGTATAATATCCGCTGCTGTCTTCATATGTTGATAAAAAATCACCATTTGTTCTTCCTTGTACTATCTTGGTTGAGTTAACCTTATTTAGTATTAGGAGTTTATCCGAGGCCAAAAAATCATATGTAGATACACTATATAAATGATCAGGAGAATAAAAATAAGCAAAATTAGATTCGTCAAAATTACCAACAACAGACCTAGTTAAACCAGAAATAAAGGCAGTTGCGAAACTATTGGGATATGTTGAGAGATTTGAATTTGTTATGTCAAAATCTCTAGTGTATGGCATTACTACATTCAGGTCATCAGTCCATCTAGTTCCTGGTAGAACTAAACCAGTAGCCAATACCTCAGGAATGCGTTCTGCTCTTGTGAATCTGAATGCAGAAATCAATTCGAATAGAAGTTTTCCTGTACCCGGAACTACATAGTTAAGATTGATATTGCCAAACTTAGGATAATAAACGTAGGTTTGTGTATTATCTGAGTTTGTTATGTTTGTTGTTATGTTGTTTGCGGTTCTTCTTGATCCTACTACATTCGAAGCTAGTGTGTCAAAACGAATATCGTCTACCCAATATGCTTGACTCCACTTTCCTGTGTCTTTCCACTGTACCTGAACACCAAAACGATAAGTATCGTTCATCATGTATCCAGTATAGTTATATGTATTTAGGGGATCTAAATTTTCTCCGTAGTTTACATTAGCAAATGATGCAAGTAATGTTGAATTTGCTGGAATTGTTCTACCTACAGAATTAATACTTTTATATTCGAGAGAGTGAGTTATGGCTGAGGCCCAAGTATCCAAATTATAATCTACTTGTTCCTTTACATTCGACAATGTCATTCTATTTGTGAAGATTTTCATTGTCTGAACACGCTCAAACTTAGTTGTGACAGCCAACAACTCTGCATTAGACAAAGTCTGATTCAATTGTCCTCTATTTGTGTGTTCAAGAATTAGTTCTGTTTGGCTTTGTGCAATTGGTGCTCTTTCTAAAATACTTGCAGAAAAAGTACCTCCTGCATATTCAATAGCAACAAATTCAAAATATTTATAAACACCGGCTGGAATATTTGAGAGTCTACAAGTAACTGATTTGGTTGTTTGATTTCCAGCAGTATCTCCTGTAATTTCAGAAGGTAATGCTGAAGAAGCAGTATAAATATTTACAGGATTAGTAACAAATAGGAAATCACTAGGTACTAAATCATCTGTTAAAAATCTTCCCATGTATCTTTTGTTTCCTGCGGTAACTGAACCACCACCTTCGTTTACTGAAACTACGCTCAGTATTGCAGACGTGTTAGGAAGAACAAAAGAACTTTGGTTTTCTATGTAGTCCAAATCATAATCTCCGCCATATGCACGAAGAGCCATATCTGTTACATATGCTCCTTTTATCTTTATTGTTCTTGGTTTATTGAAAGCATCTGTCCAATAAAGATTTACTTGGTCTACATTTGTTTTTTCAACCTGTGCTTGAACTCTGTAGTTTGGATCGAAGTCTAATAATTTACTTCTGAGTAATCTTGTATATAAGTACGTGTTAGAGCCTTCGTTATATGTGATTACACCAACTTCCGAAATAGTTCTAGTTGAAGTATCAAATATTCTGTCTGTTACACTCCAAACAAATACATCACCGTTTAACTCTTCGCTTCCGATTACCTTGAATGACTTTGCACTATTGATGTATTCTGTAAGTAGTTGAATATCAAAAAGAGTTCCAACCTGCCAAAGTAAGTATTCATTGTCGGTAAGTTGGTTCAAGGAAACATCAAAATAGCCAGTAGTTGCTGAAGTAGTAGTAAGTGCAGTAAATTGAAATGGGTTTGCAGGACTAGCTACAATACTATTAAACAAGCCAGTAGTATTGTTTGTTAAGTCGGTATAGTAATCAGCTAGAGTTGTAAATGACAAACTCAATGCCGCTGGATATATTGTATTGGTCGTTGAGTCTTTATAATAAAGTGTTCCAGACGCAGAACCTGCACTGATGTCAATAAACACACGATATACGCGAGCAGTAACTGTAGTATTTGGAATTGTTACTCCGAGGGCATTTCCAACAACAGGAACAATTGCTTGGTTTTCGCTTCCTGTTAAACTCCGATGTCTTATGTCATTAGCATCTTCATAGTTACCTTCTCTCAAGTATTGAGAATCGGTATCCTTGTCCATTACTCCAGTGGTGTTTAGTCTTACGAATTGACTCATGTAAAGGCTTGTTTTTGTAATTGGAATTCTTTTTTGAAGTCGTTAACTATGTATGCAGGATATCTATCAAAGTGCCTGCGAGTATATTTCCAGCAAATATAAGATACTAACATTCGTTCCCATTCGTTTCTAAGAGCAATATCTCCTTCTGAATCTACGGGAAGTCCTTTATATGTTAATGTGAATTCTATTCCGTCTTCTACTTTGTAGGAGGAGTCAAAAAGAATGTAGTTATCTTGAATACAGTAGTCAATATCTTCACACCAAGTAATGCCAGCTAAATCAACTAGGCATACCATCTTCACGAAGTTCTCTGGTAACTTTATTCTTGAATCACTTGTTTCTACTTTCTCACTGAACATCATTAATGCATTTGCACTCTTGAATGTTCTTACAGCCTGGTGAATTAATACCTTAAACCACAGAGCATTTTCTCCGTAGGAAACTTGTAGTTCTTCTGAGGCCGCAGCTATAATATCTTCAATTTTCATCTTCTAGGTATTGTGTTTTGTGAATCAGAAATATAGTCAGGGGCTACAGATGTAATCTTACGAAGCAAATCTACAGACACCATCTCAACAACCTCATTCTCAGTAACTGCATCCAAAGGATATTGGTCTACATCTTTACGATAGTTAGGAACTGCTGTTGGATTGTTGAAGATTGCTTTAATCAAAAGCTTTCTCAATCTGTGATTTTTGTAAATGTTGATATCGTATGAACCAGTAGTATTTACCACAAAATCCCAAACGATTTGTTTTTCTTTTTGATACAAAGAGTGCATTGACAATGCGGTGTAATTAGAACGAACTCTCATAAAAGGTTTCATTCCACTGACGTGACCAACGTAGGCAAACCCATCGTGTCTATCATCCAAGTGAATAACTGAAGGACACTCAAATGTAACCATCTCACACTCTTCATCATACTCTAATAAATCAGGATTGATAGCCTGTACAAAAGACTCATTGATTCTATCTCTCATACCAGCACGAACCAAGTTCGAAAGAATTGTTCCTCTTGCACTGTGGATTTTATTTTCAATAAACAAATCATCTAATCTAGATTCATCAGTTGTAAAGCCTGACTCTAAATTACTTTTGATTTTATCTACTATTTCTTTGAGCGTACTCATGGGTTAATTGCAATTGTCTGTGCTACATTTTGCTTCAGTTCAAAGTCTCTAACTTGCTCTGCGTAGTTCATAACACACTCATCCAAAAGACGGTACAAAAACTTATCTGTGTAAGCAGTGATAGTGGTACCAGAAGAAGATGAGATATCTGTGGGTGTTTTCATATAATCAACCAATACACTTGCGGGCTGAGGACTCAAATTGAATTGTCTTGCGGGAGTTCCTGTTAGTTCGTATCTTGGCGATTCTTTCGTAGGCGTGTGAAAAATATCTTTCTTCCTATCACTAAACCTCGGAGAAGCATCGAAAACCCTATAAAGAAATATATTACCTGTAGTATAAGGAATAGCCACAGTAAAAGTAGTACTTGTAACCCTTGTAACAACATATTGTGTAGCCGAGTACTCAATGATATCGCCTTTTCTAACAGTGTGCCCTGTTTTTGTAAACTTGCCATTAGCGTATGTAAATCCAGTAATTTGATCTTTGTAAATAAACTTCATCGAGAACAAGTGAGAATAACTGGTCAAACTCGAAATAGCAAGCGCACCAGCTGTAACTACAGATTGTTCTTTGACAATCATACTCCAAAGTTCATCTGTCTCTTTCTGAGTAATTAAACCTGAGTACAGCTTTTCAACTAAACGATAGATTGTCTCACGAATGAGACGGTCAGCCTTCGTTGTATCAATGTACGCAGAGTAGGCTTTATCTATCTTCTGTTGTAAAATCGTATAGAATTCTGCACCTGTCATCTATACAAATATAGCGAATTTTGTTATCAATCCCAAGAGTACTCAATCTAGAATATCAAAGGGTTTACAATTTCTTCGTATAGTTTTTGTGTTTTTTTAAGCAACTCATACTTTTCTTCTTGAGATAATCCGTCAGCTTGAGACAAAGCATTTTTATATATTTCATATATTTTAGCCCTGTCGTAGTTATTAAACTTGACTTTTCTATTCCCCAAGACTATTTGGTCGTCTGCTGTATTTTCTCCCCAAAGCTCATTTAAAACTTTACCTAATGTATATGCATGCTCTGGTCTATAGAAATTACAATTTCTATCTATTGCAACTAGATTTTTAAGTGAGAACCGAGTTGGTTGTTTTGTCCTACTCACAAAGTGACCACAGTTTGAATTAGATGAATCCAACGGTATTCTGCAATGTGGACAAACAGAAGGATACAATGCTCTAACTAACCTCGATGTTATTTGATCTAGTTTCTCTTGAGTTATTACCAGTTTTAGTTTTTCTTTCTTTTCTGCCTTAATACACGGAGAACACATCTTTGTGCTCTTCTTTACAATAGGCCTAACCTTTCCACAAACAGAACACTTCTGTTTCAGTGGTTTTGGTTCTGGGGCTCCCTTAACAGGAATCTTTTTTTCGCTTCTTCTTATCATAAGTAAAAGACCCCTTTCGGGGTCTCTCTTTATTCTGTTTCAATCATCTCTGAAATCAGAGCATCTTTCTTTCCTCGACCTTGTTTTTTGATTTCCTTGTAGTTTTCGTCAATTGTCTTGGGAATACCATCAAGTTTATTGTAATCTTTACTTGGCTTGTAATCGTCTTGTTTTGCAGAAGGTGCAGTATGCAACTTGTCTACTTCAGGAACGATAAACGAATAGAAGAACTCTTTATCAGTTACACAAACATCAATTACATCACGCTGCGTTGCACCCAATGTACGACCCGCTACACGGTAGTAGCCATCAGTAAATGGAATGATTCCAGCAATAATTGCTTTGTTAGCATACACCTTAGCCTTACGATCACTTTCAACACCTCTCATGTACATATCAAAAGAGTCATGTTCTGTAATAGCCTTGCCCAAAAGGTTTGGACCAACCAAAGCGATAACTAAGTCTTTGTGAGTCATTCCTCTAGGATCTAGACCAAGAGCAAAGGCCAACTCGTACTTTTCTTCAAAAGAAAGTTTTAAAGTTTCAATAGCAATGTCCAAATTCCTATCAAGTTCAAAAATATCTTTTTCAACAACTTCGTGATGAATTACAATAGTAAACAACCCGTTTACCAAATTAGGATTAGTAGATCCGACTGTTCTGCACAGAGGATGGTTTTTGTAAAAATCAACAACAGCCAATTCTGATTTAATAGCGTCATCGTACTCGTGAGTATGTACTTGACCATCAGAAATTAAAACATTGTGGATTTTTTCATCTTCGTAGTCATTATCGGTGCAAACTCTCTTGCCGCCATCTACGAGATACAAGTTCTTTCTAGTTTTTTTGTCGTAGTAGTTTCCGACAAGTGTAGCGTTTCCCTTTGGGACTTGCGCTTGAATCAATAGTTTACGAATCATATTGCGAATATAGTTTATTTTTTAGAAAAAGAAAAGGGGAAGATAATTAAATCCTCCCCCAATCTTATTAGATGACTTACAAGTTGTAAGTTTGAGCAGCAGAAGCGTTGTTAGTAAAGCTGAAAGGACTTGCGATGAACGCATCCATATCAGTAATACCGTTTGAGCCAGCAGCAAAGTACAAAGTTACAGGAACGCTGTCAATACCGGGGCTAGTAACCTTAGGCTTAGACAATTGTGACCTATAAACAGTGTAAAGAACACCAGCAGTTGCACCGGGAACACCAATTGCAGCCAAAGATGCACCAACACCTACAGGAGCTACATAAGTAGCAGTAGTGTTAACTACACCGATCAAGCTACCAACCAAAGACTGACCACTGAAATCAAATTCCGCAGTGTTAACAGTAGTGATAACAAAAGCAGTACGAGAACCAGCAGAACCAGTTTTAGTTACAGTGTAACCGTTTGCAGAACCACTGTTAGTGGCAGCAGGCAAACCAGGTACAATTGCAGCACACAAACCATCGACGATTTCAGACACAGTGCCAGAAGCGTCAGAAGTGTAAACAAACAAAGAGTTTACAACACCTGCACCAAACGGGCTAGTGATATCGTTTTTGATTGCAGTCAATTGCAATTTGTACTCGGTGTTGTTTGCAGCAACAGGAGTTACAGTGATTTGACGAGAAGTACCCAAAGTACCAGCTTGCTTTGTAAAGCCAGTCAAAAAGCTAACTTCTAAAGGAGTGTAGCAGTTGTTGAAGCTACCACTCAAGTACAATTTACCTCCATCAAGAGTTGCGGTACTGTTTCCAGCGAATAATGCGATATTTTCCATTTTTTGTTTCTCCTTAAAGTTAGAGGGTCAATTCAATCAAGCCCATGCGGTCAGCAGCGCAGTACAAACCACAATCAGACAATACGTGGAAGTCAACGCCATCCACATCATTAGTACCCAAAGAAACGATCTGAGAACCAGCTACAGTAGCTTTGATAGAAGAAGGAGTAGAATCCTCCAAACCGATCATACCAGGAACGTAGTTAGCAATCATTTCGTCGTTGTTGAAGTGGTACTTCTGCAAAGGACTCAAAGAACCGCTTCCATCAGCAGCAGGCAATGGAGTCATGTCGATGAAGTAGATTGAGTGAGACTGCTTTGGCTTACCAGTTACAGAACTCAAATCAGCACGGAACATCTCGTCATCCAACAAAGCCCAGCGAACGAAGTCGATGGTCATACCAGCGTAAGCATAAGTCATAACATTCAAACCGTCTACAGAAACACCACCGAAAGTGTTGTTGCTACCAGCGTATTTGATGTAGTCACCCAAGATGGTTTGCAAGCGAGCCATAGCTGCGCTACCCATCATAGCTACCATACGACGACCATTGTCAGCAGTTTTGCGTACCAAAGTTTCCAAGAAATCATTGAACACAGACTGAGTCAATTCAGCAGTCAAAGGCAAATAAGTTCCACCGTTGTTGATGATAGACCAACGCAAACCAGCAGTACCATAAGTTTCACCTTGAGGACCGTAGAAAATACCACGCTCAGAGAAAGCATATTTGTACTCCAAAGTTTTTGCGAAACGACGCAAAGTAATATCGTCATAAGAACGATACCAGAAATCGCCCTGCCATTTAACGAAAGAAGCAGTACGGTCACGACGAGCCTGTGTAGAACTTTCACGACTTACAGAAGTGTAAGTGTAGTCAGTGCTAGGAACAGCGTTCAAAGTGGGTTTACCGTAGCTCAAACGGTTAGCAGAAGCATCGAAGAATACTTTAGCAACGTGACCAGCCTGGAAGTGCAAAGAAGAACTCAAAGTAGTAGTTACACTCTTGATGCGCAATTGGTTAGCGGTTGTAGTTTTCTCGATTACGATACCTTGAGCCAAGTTAGCATCAGCGATGATGTCACCAGGACGGAAGTTTTCAGCGTTAGCCAAAGTAACCAAAATTTCACCAGTTGATCCACCAGCTGCAACAGCAGTTACAGGAGAGAATACAGAAAGGTTACCCAGTGCACTGATTTCTACTTTTGGTTGGTTGGTAGAAATAGAAGGACCTAATTTAGAGGTCAACTGAGTCAAAACGTTATACCCATAATCTTGAGCATACACCATTGCCATTTTGTTAGGCAATGAAAGTCCCTTGAGTAACAAACTCTTTGAAATATCAAGGGTAGTAGTTGGACTTGCCATTGTTTAGTTTTTTTATTTTTTGTTTAAGTAAGCGTTGAATGCGTCTTCTGCATCATTCCCACTGAAAGAAGGAGTGTTGTTAGAATTCGGCATTCCAGTAGAAGGATTAGTTGTTGCACGCAACATTTCTTCCCTTCCCTCATTTTTTGCTTTTGTGACGTTGGCCCTAACGACATCCTTGCCGTAAAGCCTCCACATAGCAACATCAACTAAAAAGTCGACATCCATAGAGCCATCCTTGCGAGTCAATGAAATTTCGTCTGAAATAAACTTGTTGATTCTACTTGACATTTCGTCTGTAATTTTCAACCCGTACTTCTCTTGTCCTTTCAATGATTCGGTCGATTGACCTAATTCTGTCTGAAAACGATTCATTAGTTCTACTTGCTTTTCCGATGCTTTGTTTGAACTCGAAGAAAGTTGTTTCAACTTCTCTTGGTTCATTTCATTGTACTTCGCTCTGTATTCCTGAATCAATTTTTTCTTCTGGAACAAAGGCATGGTTTCAACTTCGCTCATCGCTTGGTCAAACTCATCACCTTCAAAGCCTTCTAATTCTTTTAGGGCTTTTTCGATAATTTGGGTGTCAGTGTATTTACTAACATCCTCTACTTTGTATTGTTCTACAAACTCTTTTAATGTCTTGCCTTGCTTTTTAAATTCTTTAATCAATGCGATATCCTCGTCTTCATCTTCTACTATAGTTTGAGGACTTGGGGGATCGTTTGGTTTTGGCTCAGCAGGTTCGTTAGGTTCATCTTCGTACCATGCTTTAGGTGCCGGTTCATCCGAGGTTTTGTCGTTAGGTTCTGAGGCCGCAGGAGTAGGTTCCGCAGCTGGAGTTGGTTCAACAGGAGTTGGCTCAGCTGGTGCTGGAGCTGGTTCTGCTGGTGTTGGATTCTCTAAAGCGTTCTTCTTTTCGTTCGCTTCAATCTCTTTTACAATTTGATCGTACATATAGTGTTCGAAATTAGTTGTTTATTTTTAAATTATCAAGTTATTCGGTAGGGGCTGGGGCCTCAGCAGCAACTTGTTCACCAGTAGCAGCAACTTCAGCAGGTGTTCCGTTCTTCTCCATATCTACAGCAGCCTTAACTCCTGTTCTATAGTTCTGTCCTTCCTCCTTCATCTGCGCTTGTTGTTGTTGCATAGCCATTTGTTGTTCCATCATGGCTTGTTGTTGCATCATCTGCATCTGTTGTTGTTCTTCTGCTTTTCTCTGCTTTTTGTTCATAGCGTACTCGATTTGGTTCATCAATTCGCTATAGGTTTTTGCAGTTTCAATTTTCAAGAAGTCCATCATATCAATCAGTTGGTTCTGCATTGCAGCCTGTGCAATCATCATCAATCTTTCTTTTGCAGCCTCATCAATGAAGTCACGAACTTTAATATAAATAGCAAAATCTTCAAACTTGAAGTCTTCTGTCAATTTCAAATACTCAAGTCCGCGGTCTCCGATAACTGGAATATCCTCGTCTTTGTTAGCCAAAAGAGAAATTTTATACTGATTAAGAGCGTATTGCAAATCTCTTTCAATAAAGTGAATAAAGCCTTGATATAAGTAAGCAGTACCCAAGTTAGATTGAGCAATAGTACCTGCTTGAGTTTTTGCTCCCAAATAACCTGCTTGCTGACCCATTGCAACTTTAGGAACGTTAACAATCTCTTCCATAATCCTTTCCTCTTCGTTCTTCAAATTAAGAAGCTGATTGATGTTTGGATCAAGAGTCATATCAACAACTTCAACAATTCTGTTGTTGTCTGCGCTGTTGTAATCTTCACCTGTTGCGTTACCATCAGTAATGTGAATGCCCATTCTTTCAAAGTCATTCAATACTTCCTGTGCAGTTGCTGTTCCCAACTTGTGCTTGTTCAAAACAAATACTTTACCCTTAGAGCGAGTAATCATCTTGGTAATCTCGTTAGTCAAGAAGTCAATCCTGTCTTGGTGTTTGTGCAAGCGAGAAGCAATTGAGCGAGACTCACCCATAACCATATTAGGAATGAAGATTGAAATGGGCAAATCAACCTCATTCATGTCGTCAGATTTTCTAACGATATTTGGTTGTTCACCATACTCGACTAGGTATTTGTTTGCAATTAATGTGCCTTTGTAAACTGTTTTAGTCCAGTATGTAGATGGCTGTTTGCCACGCATTTTTGCGTAGTGAGTATTTCCAAACTTGTCTTTGGTCTTCTCGTAGCGAAGTTCCTTATAGCCTATCCAGTAAGTAGTTACGGCCGCTAATGAGGGTACTCCGTTTGTATTATAATACCATTTCAACTTGTTGGTTGTGATATTATCTTCTCCTAACAGTTTATCAATATTTTGAGTAGTGATTGTTTTGATTTCATCAATTTCAGCCTGTGAAAGTTGTTGAATCATGTAGGGATTGGAAAGAATCTCACCCGGAGTCAACCAGTCTACTTTACCAGCAAAACGAGCCTTAGTATTAAGATCATCATCAAATGAATTATCCCAAATCAAGTTGTAGGGAAGGATAATGTCTTTTACTTGTTTTTTGTTAACTACCTTATTTTCAATACCAACAACTCCTCCCAACAGAGTATAAAAGAAAGCCTGTTTGTATTTATCAATAAATCTATTACGATAAAGAATGTCGCTGGCTAAACGGTAGGCAATTTCTTCTCCTCGTTCCTTGTAGTCAAATTGCATGTATTTGATTGTCTCTTCGGGAGTTTCGAATTCTTTTGAGCCAGTAGGAGTAAAGAAGATACCGCTTTTTTCCAATTCGTTAAAAATACCACTCAACTCCAACTTCAAAAGAGCAAGTTCGAGTTTTCTGGTTTTTCTATTTACAACGGCTTTTGCAGTAGCTCGAACAGATGGTTCGATATTTTCAATCATCTTAATTGCATTACCTAACATGAAGTCAATCATAGAGGTAAGCTTTTGACCGTTTATCCACACTGTAGGTAAATCACAGTTACTTTGGTCTTGTGTGGTGTAGTAATAATCCCTATTTTCCTGTTTGCCTAAGTAATAAGAAAACATTCTTAGCATCTCATCAACAGGCTTATCATAAGATGTTTCGTTGCGATATCCCAAATTATTCATTTGAGTATTGTATTTAGAAGCAACATATCTAACACAGTCAGCATACCAAGTTGCGTCTTTTTTATTTTCAGAAATAAATTGATTGGGTTGTTCTCGTAATGAATATATCATATCGCCTACTTTACAAATATAAGCCTAAAGTTGGAAGAAAACAAGTTATTTGGTTTTTCGTGTTTTTGACTTATTATATTCCTCTATTAACTTTGGTTTAGACTTTAGAATTTGATGAAATAGTTTTTGTGATAAATCCCACTGAAGCATCTTCTTTGACGGTCCAATTACTAGTTCTTTAAAAACGGTTTCTGGATATCGCTTTATCATCTGCTCTACTGAAATTTTAAAGTCTGGTTCATTCCAACAATGCTTTGGTTGGTAGTAATTATCTTTGAGACCCAAAACTAAATATTCTACTTTATTTATCTCCTTGATTTTCATATAGTTACATTTTTTACTATTTTTTTGATACAGGTATCCCTACATTATGGGTGAAGAGCCTCAATCGGGAGAATTCTTTAATAGAGAAGGATAAAGAATAAACCAGATACTCAACACTCATAATTAAGTTCCGAAAACAACTAGCACAAATGGCACTTCGCTTATGGTCGGTATTCCTACCTTCTGTATGATGCCTTACCAACTCGTCATCTTTTTTCTCACTTCACCCCCAAGGTTGCTAGTTCGAGCATTGCCTGGAATTTTTGAGTTGGCATCCATTTGTACTGTTACTTACAAGTATCAATTTTTTAACCTCCCTTTTGTCTTGTGGTGGGGAGAAAAGAACCAGATTGAGGGACCAGTAAGAACCGTACCGAGAAGTCTTAAAAAATAAGGGGCTCCCCGGTAGACCACTTAGCATCACCTAAGTCCGAGAAACCCCAAAGGAAGTTCTTTTATTTAAGTGATGAACAAGTGGTCTGATACAAAGTAACAACAAAAAATTGAAAAAACCAAATTATTTCCAAAACTTTTTAGTTGAACCATTCGAATCACCAAACTCAACATCCGAAGAAACCAAATATAAAGGGTCTATATCAAAAGAAAAGCCAACAGCATGTGCATGAAACATTATTTTTTCAAGATTCAGTCTTTTTCTGTTTACTAATAATCCTATATGGCTTGTTTTATACATAATGATTCCTGTCTGCATTGAAATGAAATCTCCCATTTTATAATCAGACATACTGTGTTTTATTTTAAGGTACTCTATGTTCTTAACAAAGATGTCAAGTTTGCTTTCAAAGTACTCTTTTCGCGCATCACTAAAAAATCCTATCTTAGCGCTATTAATTTTTTGAGCTTCAATCGCTCTAGGCATGCCCATTTTGTAGATTTGAATTAATCTTTTCTCAAAGGCTTCTTTTAAGTCTTTATAAAATACAGACATCTCTTAATAATTGTGCTCTTACTGCTTTTTTAAACAAGGGTAAACATTGTGGTTTTTTCAAACTACAATTTTTCAAGACATCATATACAAGATTAGGACACAGGCCCGTGTGTTCAGCCAAGAAATCATAATCTTTGAACTTTAGGCTTAAACTCAAATGCTGAAGAGTTTCCATTTCTTTTCTCTTAGGAAAAGGAGTGTCCCAAGAAATAAATACAAATTTTTTCTTCATTTGTCACAAATTTACAAAATAATGTGACAACATGTATTATATTTGAACCAAATATTATTATGATACATAAAACAGACCTCCAAATGAAAGAGATGGTTAACTCGTACGCGAGAAAGCTTATTTCTGACTTTCCAAAACAGCGAAACGCATTCCTTGCTTGTGATATGGTATTACATATTATGGCTTGTGGTTATAAAGAAAAAGCAATGGACTTCGCAAAGAAACTTGTAGAAGAAAATAAGAAAGATCCTATAAACGGGCGGTTCTCAGATGAAAAAAGTAAAAAAATCAACCTAACCTACGCAATATGTCTAGAGCAAACAAAAGATTAACTAAGGTATCTACAGTATCACGTAAACAAAGAGAAGAACACCAAAAGAAAACATATCGTTTCATTCGAACTTGTTTTTACGCAAACTCATTAGAATATGATGAACTACTCAAATGCCTACGCACAGGTACTATGCCTAATTATCCAAAGCACATTCCTCAAGAATATCTTGAAGTTCATTACACAACAGAGGATAAAGTCGAGACTGAACTGGTAACATGTCAAGCCTCAAGCACTGATAAATTAGCCATTGAAAATATTTTACAAAAAAAGTTTGGAAGAAAGTAATTATATAGTATATTTGCATACACAATTAAAAACATGGCACTAGGAATTAAAACTAACGCAACGTATTTGAACGTGAGAAATGGTAAACTTTACCGCTACTCGAAAACAAAAGAAGAAGGTACTACAACTATCTTGAACAAAAAAGGCGAAGAGAAGTACTACTACATCTACGACTACATTGAAGGCTACATTACTAAAATGTCTACCCGCACCGAAAACTTGATGGGGGTTGACAAATTATTCTTGAGTATTCAGTTCGTAGACGGAACAGAAACCTACTACATCAACATGGACGTAGATTCTAAGTACTTTGAAAACTTCTGCTCTATTATCCCCAACGCTAACTTGTCTCGTCCTCTTCGTATGGTTCCTACACAAAGGGAAGTAGAAGGAAAGATGAAGTCTGGTTTGTTGTTGATTCAAGACAGCCAAGTATTGAAGTGGTATTACACAAACGACAATCCTCAAGGACGACCCGATGTTGACGTAACGTACAACAAGAAAGGCGAAATCGTGGATTACGATCGTGAGGCTCGTAACAAGTTTTACTTTGATTTGTTACAAAAGTTAAACGCTCAGTTGTTGAATCCATCAATGTTACCTGAAGTTTCACAAGTCTCTTCTACAAAGTCAGCACCTGTTGTTGATTCGTTTGATGAAGATGAAGATTCAGATCTTCCGTTTTGATAACTAACTGAAAATCAATCACTTACGGGGAGTCTTATGATTCCCCTTATTTTTCAAAACTATGAGCAAAATTAAAAACACAAGTCTAGCAGAAAAAATGGCCGTAGCATTTAGCACGCCAACATATCCTCATATGGAACACGCATATAGTAAGGATACACAAATCATTCGTCAATCTTGTTTGAAGGCAGCAGCACAATGTGTAGCTACCGCTGAAGGAACAGCTAGTGCAAGTGATGTTATCAAAATCGCAGAAGAATTCGAAAAATGGGTTTTAAGATAGTTAACATAGACAAAGACCAAGACTACGAAGGTTGGTTAAACTACCGTAGTTCGGGCATTGGTGCCTCAGAGGTAGGAACTATCTTGGGATTAAATCCCTGGAAGTCGTCAATAGAACTATTCTATCAAAAGTTAGGTCTTATCCCTCAGAAGATAGATGAAAACATGGCTATGTTCATGGGAAACAGATTGGAAGGATTCGTAGCCGATATGTGGACATACTACGAAGGAAGCCAAGAGTCAATCATCAAAAACTTCAACGAAGGAAACCGAAAGAGATACATCCAAGAATCAGCGGGTTATATTGTAAATGACAAATACCCTCATATCTTTTTATCTCCCGATAGGATTATTATCGAAGCAGATAAGCATGCTGTTGTAGACAATACTGTAATCCACGAAAATATCAAGGGAGTACTTGAAGTAAAAACAATCAGTGGCTTCTCATCTAAGCAATGGGACAATGGAGTACCACCATCTTATATTGCGCAGTTGACAACTTACCTAATTGGATTAGAAGTAGAGTACGGTGAACTGGTGTTCTTGGAAGATGGGCGTAACATAAATGTATTCCCAATTGAGAAACTAGACTTTATGGTTGAAAAGATCACATCTGCTGTTTCCGAATTTTGGGATAGAGTAACTGCTGCACGCAACGATATGGAACATGCTGATCTTTATGCTCCAGAACCTGATGGCACAGAATCTTATTCTAAATTCCTAAGTCAGAAGTATGCGCAAAGTGAAGCCAAGACATTAAAGGGTACTACAGAACTTTACAACTTGGGCCTCAGAATGAAAGCACTCAACGAACAAATAAAAGACATAGAGGGAGAAGTAAGATTAGCCAGTGCATTTATTAAGGCTGAAATGAAAGAACACGAAACTCTCGACTTCGGAGAAAGAGGTAAGATAACCTGGAAGACCGATGCACGAGGAGTAAGAGCAATGAAAAATTTAATCAAATAAAATATGGAAGAACTAGAACAAGCACCGGTACCAACGCCTCAAGGTCAACCACAATGTGAACCACAATGTGAACAAACAAGAGAATACGTACCAACTCAAAAAGAAGCACTCAGAGAATACGAAATTAGCATTAGATTTCTAAGCAGAGGCTGTATTGTAAGCGTAGGATGTAAATCAATCGCTTTTGAGGATGTATCTAAAGCTATGGAAGAAATCAATGCTTATGTATGTGGTGATACATACAAAGTACAAAAGAAATGGCGTAAAATTTTAGACTAAACATTATGAACGAAGGAACAAATCCAGAACCAAGACAGTTGACACTAGGAGAAAAGAGATGTCACATCAACTTCAATCCGTCATCTGATGACAAGATTGGAACATTCAAACGTATGATGGCGGATGCTATCGACTATTGTAACAACGAACTTATGTCAACGGAAGATGGAGAAGCAAAAAGATGTTTTTCAATCGCTATGACCGAGTTGGAAACAGCACAAATGTATGCGGTAAAAGGAATCGCTAAAGGATTGAAATAACAAAAAAGTCAGGTGGCGGAATGTAGACGCAGCTAAACAAGGCGATGGATAGTGGTCGAGGTAACGTAAGTTATCAGAGGACGCTTCTCGGAAAGCCATCGTGTAGGTTCAAGTCCTACCCTGACTACAAAATAACAGAGTGGCGGAATGCTTATAGGCAGAGAAACGAAGATACTCCCCCTATAACTTGGTAGACGCTATGGCAAGTAACTGAATCCTGAAAGGGTTGCTCCAAGATGGCAGTAAGTGAAACCATACCAGACGTGGTTGCAGATTCGAATTCTGCCTCTGTTGCAAATAGTACAAAAATGAACGAATTGGAAATCAAAAGAAAAGAGTTCGATGTACTGGGTAAGAAACTCAGACTCAAGTACACCACTATGTCCAGAAACGTAGGTTTGGAAACATTCACCGACAATGACTACTTTGAAACGGAGTACAAGTTTAACACTCAGCGTGAGGCAGAAAGTTTCTTCGACAGCTTCTCTCAAGAGAGTGCTAAAGCCATGAAGTTAATGATTGATTTTGCGTTATCTTAATAATCATGAAAAAGATATCAGATTATAAATTAGACAGGATTCGGGAGTACATGCTTTCGGAAGGATACTTTTGGAATTACGAGTTCCATTTGGTTGGCATAAGAACTGAGCCGGGGGTCTCACATCTACAAGGACTAGAAGACAAACTAATAATGGTAATAGAAGGAGAGACAGGATACGAATTCAAAATGAATACCCGCCCCAATCACCTAATGCTCCAAACAGGCCAATACGTCTACACAAAAGCAAAACACTTCGTACACTACGGACAACAACGCTCACATGTCATCCTACGAGACACCATCAACGAACTAAACGTCTTTGACGAATACGAAGCCAAACTTTGTGGAGTACAGTTAATCTTCCACCCTCTTCACTTCATTTGGCCCTTCAGCACGAAAAGTGTTCTATCGGGACAGTCTGAGGCCTCACAAGTAATCTCTCCGCTTGCCTACTCTAAATTTAAAAAGGAAGCCACAGAAATATTCACCTATACACTAATAGACGAAGACCAGATTTAATATTTCTATTTTGATAAATGTCCCCAGTTGCATACCGTTAAGGAGCTACGCTCTGAGATCTGCTTCTGGGGCTTTTTTCATTTCTGGGGTCTCAGACCTACCAGATAAACGTAATCCTAATAAGCCCTAAGTTAAAATCTAACTCCTGGTACTCATTCTCACTAGAAGAAGCAAAATACTCAACACCAACTAAGAAGGCGGAGGGAAATAGTAATGATATCTCGATACCCATATAGCAAATATAGTACATGTGTTGCGTATTGCAACTAGCACTTGTAAAGTGCATGAATTTTTCCGATTTTTGCATGCACACTATAAATTGGCAGAATTACTCACAATTGCCAGTAAATAGGAATTAGTGGCAAATGGTTGCACATCGGTTGCACAAATTGCACATCTGCACAATTAAAGTACATATTTGAGACCAGAGCTATTTGTTGTTTTTCCCTGTAGCATATTATATAGGTGTCCTGGGTTTATATTATTTTCTTTGGCTGCCTGACTAATACTATTCCACGTTTTTCCAGTCTTTGTACATTTCACAGGAATTCCTTTCGTTAAGTTGTTATTATAAGCATGTTTTAGGTTTTCTTTATTGGTCATCCACTCTAAATTACTAATGTGATTGTTCAGTTTGTTTCCGTCTTTATGATTCACGGTTTCTTTATTTTCTGGGTTTTCAATGTAGGTAAGGGCAACAAGTCTGTGTACAAAGTATTTTTTGTTTTTGTCGCTTAATCTCATATGTAAATAACCGCACCTATCAATATGGGCTTTTTTTACTTGTTTTGTTTTGTTGTTAATCACCGTTCCGTCTTCAGTAATTGAATACTTATTGTCAATTAGAATATTTTTCATAGTGTAAATATACAAAAAATATTTGTAAATCCAATAGAAATGAGGATCCCCCCATTATACATAAGTAACATACCCCAATTATATTTTGTACCCCCGTCCCCAGATATACCCCCCTCTTTTATACCCCCTGGTATAATACCCCCTGGTATAAAACTCCCCTAAAATAAAAGTTTGTGCATGCGGGGTAGGTAAACGTTACATTTCCGGAAACTTTGCTTCGCAAAAAAATACCCCCGTCTACTAAATTAGGCATCGCGATTCCATTTAATTGGACAGCTGTGTCCATTTTTTTAGACAATTACTGTCCAGAAAACTGATCACTTTGTCCGTCTACTGCACACTACAAGGGTAACGAACAAATGTCTGTTTTTTTGGGCATCACTGTATAATAAAAAGGACATATAGTTCCATAAGGAATAAAAGGGACATAAACAAATTTCGTTTGTCATAAGTTTGTCATATTTTTTTTGTAGCCCGTTCATTTTTTTATGACAAAAAAATTACATTGCATATTTGCAAATCAAACACCTTTCCCATACATTACGCGTCCGCCCGTTTCCTATTATGTAGGGTTGTTTCGGGGTTGCCCTTTCGCCCATAAAAAAACTTTTGTAGGTTAATTGATTGATATTCAATCAGTTAGAAATTATTTTCAAAAATATATCACTTTTTTTGTGGGCATATGGTTGATATATCGAATTAATACCTATCTTTGTATTCGAATTCTATATCAAGTTATTTCAAAGGGAAGAAAAACCCCTATTGTCTGAGGTATGCGAATTCAGTTCTTTGACGTATTGGTGTACATTTTAATAGACAAAAGCCGTCTAATTTACTAGACAATTAACAACCAACTATTAAAACAATGAAAAAACAAAATTTAGGTATCACTTCCATTGCGGAAGTCCCTACAACTGATTATTATTTGCGCCTCGAAATTTCACAAAATTGCAAGTACAAAAAGACAATTACAGAAAAGGACGGGCGGAAAGTTACCCAAACACTTGACCACAAAGTAAGCCCGTATACTATGCAAATAGAATACAAAAAAGGGGCATCAATCGGTAAACTTATTGGAACTGAAATACAAAAGTTTTTCAAGTTGTTGCAACTACAAAAAGACTTTAAACAAGTTCCTTTCAAGTTATCACAACCAATTGACCTGAAAATTACCTACTTTGTGAATGGTGAAAGTTACAATATCAAAACTACAAATGATATCAAACTTAAATTTTCGGGCGATTATGCGCCTAACAAGTTTGCTAAATTCTTGTTTAGTTCCTTGTTAGAATTGACCAAAACAAAAACAAAAGAAATTGATGCGATGGATATTTTCAACGATAAAAATACTTTTGTATTAAGTGAATCAAGTATAAACAAGCCCGAAAACAAACAATTAATTTATCAACTTTGTGATGCGGAGTTAGACGAATTAAAAGAATTAATTACATTAAACTAAAGTGTACACCAATACGGCAACAAATTGGGGATATTTATCCCCTTTTTGCGTTTTGTTTCGTTAAAAGAACGGGACAAAAAATTCCTCATATTTTTCCGTTAGTGTAAGCGATTACCTAGCGGAAGCGATGCGGGTATTTATTGAAAGTAAAAATCAATAAACTATATACTTGCGGACGTTTTATGATTACTTGTCGTACTCAATGGGAGTACGTACCCTTTAGCGGTACAGATGTTTTAAGTACATTGGCAGGCGGTTGTGTTGGAAACAATCGACGTGGTTTACTTTGCGGTACTATTGTACCCCCACCGAATCCTAACGGTTAAAAGTAGCGGTAACGCTATGGGCACTGATTACACAGAATCAAAGTATTATTCCAAAATCATTAACTATATGTAATTGTTAGCCCGATTCACCTATCATTGGATAGGCATGGCATCCTCCCTTAATGGGATACTCACGGACATATATGGTAAATACGTGGCGGTAGTGGTCTGAGACCCCACCGAATGAATCAATGTAGCAATTATGCTACCGAACAAACGAACGAACAAACACGGCTCATGCGGTCGTGTCTTCTATTATAGGAACATTGTTCCTTGTTATATCAATAGTGCCTGTTGTCTATGGCTCAATGTGTGTTAGATACTCACACGCTATTGTTATCTGCTATCGGGTGCGGACAATTCATGTTGTCTTTCTTCGATGAAACGCACCCACCAAACCTTTAATTAAAAACAAATGGTACAAGTTAAATTCCTCACAACCGCAGAAATTGACGAACTGCGCAATCGTTACAAACGGAAGGTTGTTAACGGTAAAACAAGAACGTCTGCAATTCAACCCAAAGAACGCAAGGCGTTTAAGTACGGGATAACTACGGAAACTAATTACTATCGAGCATGAAACTAACACAATTAGAAAAAGATTTATTGCGTGTGACTGGTATCTTTATCAGTTTTAATGTACTTGCATTGTGGGCACTTGTTAATATCTTATGACATACATGACACCTGTTACGTTTGTTCCTTACGAGGATAAAAGCGGTTTAGAATATGTAATACCAACATCATTATTTGAAGAGTTTAAACGTCAACGAAACAAACTAAAAGAGTTAAAAGAGTTGTGTATTAAGTTCTATGTTTTTTCAACCAAAGAAGAAAGTGAAATACTTCGAGTAGAATGTGTTAAACTTGAAGCAATGTTTGAGGACACGTGGAGTAATTATTACTACAATCCCGAAGATGAACCGCCTTTTGTATCAACCTTATATATGAAAGTAGATGATGTTGTGGAATCTTAATTGGGATAAGCCTGCTAAAACAACGAAAGAAGTTAGGCGGGCTTTTCTTATGTCTGAGACCCCCGCTTGTTGGTTAATTAAGTGGGGCGGTAGGTATGATATAACTTATACCGATGGAACTACA
>JACCDQ011684464.1_pt1 | contig 68947 bp, 58 predicted proteins | sample 7446031 | NCBI WGS metagenome assembly JACCDQ01 (sample SAMN15323442, study PRJNA562643) | freshwater metagenome | isolation source: river surface water | place: USA:Blue River Watershed | collected 2017-08-17
AAGCGCTAATTGAGCGCATCAAGGGCACAGACATTCCAACCGGCGCTCACATTCTTGGCCGCAAGGGCATCGAAGAGGCGTATCGCACCGGTCGTGGTTCGATCACCATGCGTGCGATCGTCAATGTCGAAGAACTTCAGGGCCGCACCTGCTTGGTTGTCACCGAACTTCCATATCAGGTCAACCCAGACAACCTTGCCGAGAAGATCGCCGACTTGGTCAAACTACAAAAGTTGACCGGCATCGCCGACATCCGCGACGAGACTTCTGGCCGCACCGGCCAGCGTCTTGTAATCGTGTTGAAGAAGGATGCAGTTGCGAAGGTGGTCTTGAACAACCTATTCAAGATGACTCCACTGCAAGAAAACTTCTCGGCCAACATGCTTGCCATCGTCGATGGTGTTCCTCGCACGCTTAGCCTCGACGGCTTCGTGAAGGAATGGGTTAACCACCAGGTTTCTGTAATCGTTCGACGCACTCAGTTCCGTTTGAAGAAGGCCGAAGAACGCGCACACATTTTGCGCGGTTACCTAAAGGCTCTCGACGCACTCGACGAAGTAATTGCACTCATCCGCAAGTCACCTACCGTCGACGACGCCCGCGATGGTTTGATGAAGCTACTCAAGATTGACGAACTACAAGCTCGCGCAATCTTGAACATGCAGCTGCGTCAGCTTGCAGCACTAGAGCGTCAGAAGATCATCGATGAAGCAGCAGAACTCGAAGCACTGATTCTCGACTACCAGGCGATCCTCGCAGACCCAGTTCGTCAGCGCGGAATCATCAGCGAAGAATTACAAGAAATTACCGACAAGCACGGCGACGACCGACGCACCCAAATCGTCGCAGGTCTCGACGGCGACGTAACCAAGGAAGACCTCATCCCTGAAGAAGAGATGGTCATCTCGCTTACTCGCGGTGGGTACATCAAGCGCACCAAGAGCGACAACTACCGCCAGCAGCACCGCGGCGGCAAGGGCGTCAAGGGAGCCTCCCTAAGAGCAGACGACGTAGTCGAACACTTCTTCGTCACCACGACTCACCATTGGTTGCTGTTCTTCACCAACAAGGGACGCGTCTACCGTGCCAAGGCCCACGAGGTCCTCGAAGCCGGCCGCGACACCAAGGGTCAGCACGTAGCCAACTTGCTGGCCATGCAGCCTGATGAAAAGGTCGCATCGGTTCTAGACATCAAGGACTACAACCAGGCTCCTTACCTTCTTCTTGCAACCAAGAAGGGTCTGGTCAAGAAGACCGAACTCACCCAGTACGACACCCCGCGCACCGGTGGCATCATCGCCATCAAGCTAAAGGAAGACGACGAAGTAGTTGCAGCTCTCCTCACCAAGGAAAGTGACGATCTACTTCTAGTCAGTCACAAGGGAATGTCAATCCGCTTCTCAGCAAGCAACGAATCACTTCGCGCAATGGGACGCGACACTTCTGGAAACATGGGCATGAGCTTCCGCAAGGGAGACGAACTTCTTTCAGCAAGCGTTATCAACGATGTCGAAGACTCATACGTTTTCGTAGTCACCGAAGGTGGTTACGCAAAGCGCACAGAAGTCAGCCAGTACCGAGCGCAAAACCGTGGCGGTCTGGGCATCAAGGTGGCCAAGCTCGAAGAGAAGCGCGGCGACCTGGTCGGCGCACTAATCGTGAGCCAGGAAGACGAAGTTCTCGTAGTACTCGAGAGCGGTAGAGTGGTTCGCAGCGCAGTTTCAGAAGTACCGGCAAAGGGCCGTGACACCATGGGAGTTGTCTTCGCAAGATTCGAAGAAAACGACAGTGTCATCGGACTTGCTCGCAACACAGAGCGAAACCTCGATGAACAAGAAGACACCGCTACAGAAAGAAGTACAAATGAGTAACTTCATCTCGAAAGTGACCAAACGCAACTTGACTCCACTCAAGCAGGTCAAGCTCAAGCTAGTTCACATCGACTTCTGGTCAGCCACCAAGGCCGGCTTCCTCGTATCGCTTGCTCTTGGCATCGCGACCATCGTTGGTTTCGCATTCGTCTGGCTAGTACTCTCAACCACCGGCCTGTTCGGTCAGTTGAACTCACTGATCAACTCCGCAGCCGGTTCAGGTGGCACCGCAGACGTGGGCTCAGCACTAAGCCTCCCGAGAATGCTCTCGTTCGCTGGAACCCTGGCCATCGTGGATGTAGTTTTGGGCACCGTGCTTGCTGGCATCAGCTCATTGATCTTCAACGTCATCGCCCGCATCACCGGCGGTGTGCGCGTTGGTTTCACCAACGAATAGCAGTTTGACCTCAACCGCTCAAGCCGCTAAAGTTAACAAGGCTCTTGGGCCTATAGCTCAGGTGGTTAGAGCGCTTCACTGATAATGAAGAGGTCGGAGGTTCAAGTCCTCCTAGGCCCACCAAGCAGCCTCTTCAAGTTTCTGAAAAGAAGCGTGAAGGATAAAATTGAATAACCCGTTTAGGGGACTTAGCTCAGTTGGTAGAGCACCTGCTTTGCAAGCAGGGGGTCAGGGGTTCGACCCCCCTAGTCTCCACAACAACGAAAACCCGCCAGAAATGGCGGGTTTTCGCTTTTAAGTTGCGTTCGGGAAACCGAACACTAAGACAGTTAAAAAATGTTCGGCTTTGGCCATTTTCTTAGACTCACCTTATGCGTATGGGGTTTAGGTCAGCAAATAGGTATGTTTCCGCAGTTCTTGCATTCTTTCTAGTATTTGCTTCGGCTTCGGTGATCATTGATTCAAAGCCAGCCATCGCAGATCCATGTCCGGCAGGCTGGACTTTCATTGGCGTCAACTGTGAGCGCACATACTTCTATACAGGCGATAAGCAGACTTTTACAGTTCCGAGTGGAGTCATGAACATTTCGTTCGTAGCCGCAGGAGGAAAGGGTTACCACAACTCTGCATTCACACAGAGCACACGCGGAGTTGGTGCAATAGTAAGTGGTGTACTGCCAACAACCGGCGGACAAGTATTGAACCTCTATGTTGGTGGTGCCGGAACCTCAAATAAAGGCGGATGGAACGGCGGTGGCGATGGTTCGTCAGCGTTCTTCTCGTCCTACCAACCGACAGCTAGTCAAATACGCGATCCCAATGTAAATACTGGAGGATCTGGTCGCGGTGGCGGTGGCGGTGGTGCAACTGACATCCGCGTGGGCGGTACAGCCCTTGCGAACCGTCTAGTTGTTGCTGGCGGTGGCGGTGGTCAGGCTCAGTACTATCTCTGCTACCCACAGGGTTGGCTTTCTTACGACACCCGTACACCGCAGAATGCATATTGCTCAACCGGTGGCACATACTATGGCGGACAAGCGTATGGTGTTGGAGGAACAGCACCGGCAGGACTCGGAGCCCAAACGGATGCAGGACAGGTTTATGCGGGAGGCAACGCAACTGCAAATGCTGGAGGTACTCGGGGTGGCCTTGCTCCATTGAACAACTGGGTGGGCTGTGACGCAGTTAACTACGCGACAGCCGGTGCGCTTGGCATTGGCGGTAACGCAGGAGGCCTTCAGCGATCAACCGAGCCGAACTACCTCGCTAACGGCTGGACTTGGGAATGGTGTTCCGGCGGTGGCGGCGGTGGCGGCTACTACGGTGGCGGTGGAGGTACCTGGCTTGGTGGCGGTGCTGGTTCTTCCTACCTAGCCCCGACAGTGGCATCAAACGCATCGCCATTTGCTGCTTCATTTAGCAAGCCTCCGGTAGACGCATTCTTCAACGGCGCGAAGATCATGAAGTATGGAGCTACCCCCTATCCAGCTTCAGGCGCAAACACCATCACTGAAGTCGAAGCGGCTCCAACCGTGGGTCAGATTAATCCCTACAACGGATTTATCAAGCTCGCCTATCGTGGCACCACTGTAATTTCAGTTGTCCCCCAATCTGTAAATGGCGATTCAGAAACCACAAGCAAAGCCATTGACTATGTAGTGACATTTGCTGAAGGTGTAACTGGATTCGGATTGGGTAATCTCACAATCTCTGGTACAAGTGGCACCAGCGGCACCTGGACTAAATCGATTACCGCAGGAGCTTCTGGATCGTCTACATACACGGTGCGACTGGAAAACTCATCAGCCATTGATGGCCCAGTAACTTTGACTGTTGATGCGACGGGCACAACGTCTGTAACAAATGTTCCCGGACTCGGTAATCTAAGCGGAACCGCAATCATCGACACCACTGGCCCAGTGATGAGCGCTGGAGTGACTAACCCAACCTCAACAAAAACTTCTCCGGTGGTCTACAGCTACACATTCGATGAAGGCATCGCGTTCGGCGGCGGCTCAGCCGACCTAACCAAGATTGCAATCGATGCAACCGTGACCCCAACAACTGCATCAAGGAACAACTGGGTCATCGGCACGCCAACTATTAGTGGAAATACTCTGTCGGTAACTCTTACCAACTCCACTGCATTGACCAGTGCAGACTCGGGTCTGCTTTCGCTCAAGCTGGCACCGGGCTTCCTAGCCGATGCCTTAGGCAACTTGACCACTGTCGCAAGCTCGGCTCAGGTGGAGATCGATTACACGGCTCCGACGGTGGTGAGTTTCTTGCCACCGGCCGACACCGCAGTAAGCGGAGCTACCAGATACTTCAATGCTGCAACCATTCCTTACACTTTGACATTCTCTGAAGAAGTGCGTCACCTATACGCAAGCGACTACTCGGATGCTACGCGTAGGTCATTCGACTTCACCACTGGCACAAACTGCAAGGCGACGCCTGTCGCATCCTTCACCACTAATCGTTCAGTTATCGTGAACGTCACTGGTTGTAACGATGGCGCGATTGTCCTACGCCTGCTGGCGAACAAGGTCGAAGACCTGGCTGGTAACTCAGGAACATTCGGAGCAGGTAACGCGCTCGCGGCAAATAACAGCGCAGTGTCAATCACTAAGGACACAGTTGCGCCGGGCTGGACCACTGGTCTTGCAAGCACAACGAGCCCGAATGCATCCACAATCGATTACACATTCACCTTCAACACGCAGGTGTATGGCATTGATGCAAGCGATTTGGTGTTATCGGGTGTTGCGGGCACTCGCGTGACTTGGACGAAGACTTTGACCAGTGGTTCAAGTGGCTCATCTTCATACACAATTCGAATCACGACTGCTGACCCGATCGGTGGAAATATCACTGCATCTCTCCCTGCAGGTGCAGGTACGGACATTGCTGGCAACCCGACACCAGCAAGTACCGGAAATGGTGTTAGTCGAGAACTCTATTTCCCACCAGAGTTGACCGTTGGAACTCTGAACGGCCTTTCAGGTACTGGATCGGTAGTGCTAGCTCCTAACCTAACAATTAAAGATCGAGGCACCACTTTCGGCTATGGCTTCAAAGTGACTTTGAAGAACTTCAAAACCGGTGACAACCTTTCTAGTACTTTCCCTTCTGACGGATCATATACGACAACTGTTTCAACAGTTGGGTCAGATAAGGTTTTGGAAGTTTATGGCCAGTATGGAATACCACTGACAACTATTCAGTCAATTTTGCGTGGCGTTAAATGGAGCACAACTTCTACAGATAGGACTGCCAGAACAGTTGAGATCAATCTTCGTCCTTCGCTCGATTATCTCTATGAAACCCGTCATTTTTATCAATTCCTAGGCGGTAATTACACGAACCGCGCAAACGCGAGTAACACCGCACAAGGCACCTATTTGGGCGCTTCCAAGGGCTATCTTCCGACAATTCTTTCGGGTGCTGAGAACACCATGGTCAAAAACAAGGCCCAGGGAAATGTGATTTGGCTCGGTGGTCGAAACAGTTTTGCAAACTGGTCTTGGTACACCTGGGGTGGAGGTCCCGACGACAGCGTACAGTTCTGGGATGAGCCTGGATGGCGTACCTGTGTATTCGGCGTTTGTGGGCCTTGGTTTGACAACATTGGCGTAGGTGGATCATTTGGCGGCAAGTACAACAACTGGCAGACCGGTCTATTTGGAATTCAAAGTCAACCTGACAATAGTTCTGACGACATGAGTATGGACGCCAACGGTCAATGGGACGACGGCATCGGTTGGTTCACCACCCCTTCGTTGGTTGTCGAGTATGGAGATCAGTCCATCGGTGACTCAGTTTGGGATTCAAAGTTGTTCAAGTCACAGACGTTCACTTTTGATTCGAGTGCACCGACACTTACATTGAGTTCGTCTTCGACATTGGTAAATGATCGAGCAGTTTTCACATTCACAGGCAATGAGTCACTCGACTGCACGACTCTAAGTCTTGCTGATGTGACGACTACGAACTTGAACCTCGCAGACGTGCGTATCACTCAAGTTGCACCAACCGTTTGTGAAATTTCGGCTGCGCATACTTTGACTCCTGGTGTTTCGGGAACCATCACACTCGCAAAGTCGAGTGCATTCTCGGTGACAGATGCTGCCGGAAATGCTCAGACCGCAATCAGTGGTTATGCGGTGCAATCGATTACTGCAACTCCACCTACTCCACCAAGTGCGACAACTATCAACAATGCAATCAATGGCGCTTACTACACGTTGACTCCTCCGGCACCGACCACTACTTTAATGACACCGACGGATCCGAGTTCTGCTGCTGCCTTGAACACAGCGCTCACTCAGGCCAAGATCGTTGAACCACCAACTGGTGCGCCTGGGGCAACTGGTTCGCGCAACATCTCGACATTGCCAACCAGCACTCGCTATGAACTCAACGACAAGCTTGAGGTTATTCAGGGAACCAAGGTCGGTGCGGAATTCCGTGTGAACTCCGGTCGCTCGGCAACACATGAGGCCTGGGGTTACATCCGCATTGGCGCAGGTGACTGGGTCAGCTTGGGTAAGCAGTCTCTGTTGGCAGACGGCTCGGCCGACCTTGCCAAGATCGGCGCGATGGCCTTCACTCAGGTGGGCACCTACCAACTCAAGATAATCGTTGTGCCGATCAACACCATCATGCCGATGCGAGTGCTATCGAGTGCGGCCTTTAGGTCAAGCACTTTCATGGCTCCGGCAAGCATTGGAAAGTCAATTCTGTTCAAGCGAGCAGCAGTCTCCGACAGCCAACTTCAGGGTATGGGTGACGACTCGTACCTCTTGGACTTGACCGTGATTCCAGCGACTAACCCTCCAACAGTTGTGCCAGTTGCACCATATGTAATTTCTACGACTGCGGCACCGACCACAGGAACATTCAAGGCTGGTTCGGAAATTATTGTTACCGTCACGTTCAGCGTTCCGGTTGACGTTTCTGGAACACCACAATTGAAGTTCACCTTCGGTGGAGTTGACTACTTTGCAACTTACCAAGGTGGTACCGGCACTACCGAGCTGACATTCAGTTACATAGTTCAAGCCGGTCACAACAGTAGTGATTTGGATTACTCATCTGCAACCGCACTTGAACTAAATGGCGGCAGCATTGTGCAGTCAGTAACTTCTGGAAACGCTCCTTCCGCAATGCTTGGTCTCTCTGCTCCTGGTGCAAATGGATCTATTTCTGCAAATGCATCAGTTGTAATTGACACGACCGCTCCGAAGGTAAGTTTGTTTGCAGAAGCTGTCGCAGTTAATAGCAGCACTATTCATTTCACCGTTGAAGGTGACACCGAAATCGACTGTTCTACTTTGTCAACCACACCTGGTCACGATTTCACACTGACCGACATCTCGGCAATCACAATTGCGCAGACCAGTGCCAAAGTTTGCACCATCACCGCAACTTCAAGTGTTGCGCCGGGTGCTACTGGACCGAGCACAATTGCGTTCTCACCTAGTTTTGCAATTGCTGACACAGCCGGAAACGAAACTGCTCCGGCTGATTTGATTGTGACAATCGCATCGATTGATGTGACTGCACCTGCAACTCCGGTGGCACCACCGGCACCGAGCGCTTCACCTTCGACTCGTCCAACTCCGGCACCGACTCCAACACCTACACCGTCGCCGACTACACCTCGTCCGACACCTTCTCCATCACCATCTGGATCTGGTGGAACAGGCGGCTCTGGGGGAACAGTTGGAGGAACCGGTGGTTCAACTACTGGCGGTAACACCAACTCGGGTGGCGCCACTGGCGGATCTTCATCAGGTTCAAACACCAGCAACCAGGCTGGCGGCGGAAGCTCGTCGGGCAGCAACTCAGGTTCAGGTTCAGGCTCAGGTTCTGGATCAGGAAGCGGCGTTGGCAGCATCGATCCAACCGATCCACTTGGTTCACTCGGCAACATCCTTGACCCAGGAAAAGTTCAGTTGCCAACCATCGACCCAGGAACACCTGTGGCAAACCCTGCCATCGGAGCTACCGGCGATGACTCTGCACCTGCAGAGACCTTCGATCCATTTAGTTCACCTGCCTCGGCTGCTGCCGTGACAACACTGGTGACTTCTGCGGGTGCCGTTGTGGCAGCCATTGCAGCAGTTGCTGGTGCTGCCGCAGCTGCGGGAGCCGCTGCAGGAGCTGCTGGAGCGGCAGGTGCAGCAAGCGCATCGGCCAGTGCAGGGTCTGGATCGATTGCAAGTGCTTCATTCGCAGGTGCGTCTGCTGCGTCAGGTGCTATATCATCGGCGGCTTCGTCGAGTGCCGGTGCAAGTGGCGCAGGATCAGCCGGAGGTTCTTCTGGAAGCACTGGTGGAACTTTCGCGGGTGGTTCGGTTGCAGCACTCGGAGTAGTTCGTTCAAGCCGATTTGGTCGCGCACTTTCTAAGTTTGCGCAGACCATTGGTCGAGTATCACCACTGCTTGCAAAGGTGATCATGAATGGTTCCTACCTTCGTTCAGTCACTGGAGTGTTCTATCCGGTACTGCCGATTGCTGCAGTTGTGATTGCGGCTGTAGCTGCTGTTCAAAACGGTGAGCAATTGCTTCCACCAAGTTGGCAGCTATTCATCGTGCTTGCTGTCATTGGAATTTTCGATGCGCTTGCCGGTGCAGTTGGTTTCACAACCTTTGCAGTGATTTCTGTATTCACCGCTGGAGTGCACTCGAACGTTGATCTTGCATTGCTAGTCGGCATTGCGTTGATCTGGTTTGCGCCTGGTTTAGTTGCCAAGGCATTCCGTTCACGCAAGCAAAACGCAAACAGCAAGATCTGGGAGCTAGTAATTCAGGTTGCAATTGCATCTGCACTTGTTGGTTGGATTACGACTTCGGCAGTATCGAGCTTGCCAGCAATCGCTGGTACGACACTTGTCGTGGCAAACCACGTCGCAGACTTTGCGCTTGCAACCACCATTGCAGTGGCAGTGCGCGTGTTGATTGAGGCGTTGATTGCTCGAGTAAACCCAGATGCAGTCCTAGACACCGCGTTGCCAAAGACGAGCTGGGCACAGCGCGTAATCAGTTGGCTGCTGCGATTTGGACTGTTCGCCTTAGTTGCCGGTGCAATCTTCGGTTACAACGGCTACGTTTTGATCGGTACCTTCCTGTTTGTCTTACCAACTGCTCTGCAGTGGTTTGCCGACAAGTTGCCAAACTCAGTGGCTCTCTGGAAGGCCTTGCCAGCCGGTTTGCCTGGCTTGAACCTGGTACTCCTCATCGCTGGCTTCACTTCAGCTTGGGCAGCAGGCGCTTTCACTGGTGAGTTCGCGGCAGCTCAGGCCTTCATGGTATTGCCGGTCCCACTGTTGGTACTGGCAATACTGGGCCTCTTCGGTCGCCACGGCCAGACTCCAGATGCACCTCGTCCGGTGTTGAGTGAGCGCATGGTCTGGGTCTACCGAATCGGTGGCATCATAATGTTTGTGCTTTCACTCAAACTTATGGGCATCGTCTAAACACGAATGGCAACCCAATTACGCGTACTAGTTGTCGAGGATGAATCTTTCACTCGACAACTAGTCGCAAATGCCCTCCTGCAACAGGGGTTTACATCATTCGACTGTGCCTCTGCAGCGGAGGCAATCCAACTCGTAAAGACTCAAGAACCGCACGTCGTAATTTCCGATTTGGATCTTGGCAGTGGAGCAAGCGGTCACGAACTTCTTAAAATAATTTCGCGAGATTATCCTTGGGTCGGACTCGTAGTTCTCACCGCACACAGTAACCCGGTTCTCGCTGGTGTTGGTGAACTCCCACAAGGTGTTACTTATTTGGTCAAGTCGGCAATCGCTGACCTGGGTGAAATCGGTGTTGCAGTAAATCAATCAATTTCAAATTTGGAACACGCACGTCCGTCAGAATATGGCGAGAATTCGAAATCAGATCTTTGCGTTGTCTCAGCTTCACAGGCCGAGACATTGCGCCTGTTGAGTCAGGGATTGACTAACCAAGCAATTGCAGATCTTCGCGGCACGAGTTTGCGTGCCGTCGAAAATATGATTCAACGCACATACAAGGCACTTTCACTGCGCAACACCGGTGATCGCAATCAACGCGTTGAGGCAGTAAGTCTTTGGCGTCAGGGGAAAGTTCAAGTTCGTTGAGCAAATTTTCCCAACTGCTTAACGGTTACCTACCTGGAAAGCTCGCAGCGAATCCGTGGGTTCTCCTCGGGCTGACCCCACTAATAATCTTCTTTGGCATGGAGGCCTACTATCCCAAGGCAAATGGCGATGTCGCTTATGTAGTAACCATCATTGTGATTGCGCACCTAGTGACCTCGGTGACCGCCGTATTGCTCAATGTTTTGGTAATTCGGTTCTTCATGATTCGAAGCGTGGTCTTGCTCTTGCTGACCTACGTTCTAGCCGGAATTATGGATTCCCTTGTTCTCATAATTGGCTTCGATGTGCCATGGATCCCAATAGGTTCGGGGCTTTCGGCCTGGTCACTATTGACAGTGGCTGCCTTGGTTACCAGCGCCTGGCTGCTCATGGGCCACCTGGCGCTTGGCTTGCTGATTGGAAACGTGCGCGCTTACAGCCAACTTCAGGCGTCAAATGCAGAGCTTCTGGCCATGAATAACACCGTTCAGGCAGAGCTTAGGAACTACAAGGATTCTCTTCGTGGCGCTATCACCGAACGCATTGAAAAAGTATTGAACCAGATTGCAAGCCAACTCAGCAGCCTCACAGGCACAACTGATCCGAAGCTGCTTCTGGCCACGGCGGCAAATGTGCGCGATCTTTCTGAAAAAGATGTGCGTCGCTTAAGCCACGAGCTTTCTGAATCGGCAGGTGAAAGCTATAACCCACCAAAGCTAAAGCGTAAATTTTCGTGGATTGGTTTTGTAAAGTTCGGCGGGGATGCGTCAGCAAACATTCCTTGGGTCCTTTCGGTAGGTACTCTGCAGGCAATTTCCCTAGCACTTGCAATTGGAAGTTTTGAAACAACGCTCGTAGTCGTCATCGCCCTCCTAATCGGATTTCCGTTCTTGGTATTCGTAGATCGTCATCGCAGAAAACTTGTTGAGCACTCACCATTGTGGCTGCAGATAATTAGTGCGCCTATTGAGTACTTAGTGTTGGCGCTCATTGGAGTAAGAATCGTCAGCTTGATCGCGAAAGATTTCGGGGATCTCTACTTACACATCGATACCTTTATGGTTGCAGTACCTACAGGCGCCATTTCAATTTGGTTCCTCATCTTTTTGATTCGTGGATTCTCGGCAACATATGCTGAGCGCACGAAGCAGCTGGCCTCCTTGTCAAAGGAACTACTTGATTCCCTAGTTGCAGTGCGAATTGAACTGGCGACAGTACGAAACAAACTTGCTCGTGTACTTCATGGTTCGGTTCAGGGGAGACTTGCATCAGTCTCGCTTGCCCTCACCGCCACCGCAACAGCGAGTGACAGCAACGAAGCCAATGAAATGATTTCTCGCGCTAAAGCTCAGCTCGAGTTGGCAAAGTCCGATTTCCTGGAAGCCTTTGACGATTCTGCCCCTGAAGGCATCGACTTTGAATCTCAACTTCAGGCGTTACTGAGTGGTTGGCAGGGCCTTGTCGACATCGTCCTAAATATCAGCGATGACTGCAGAGCAAACCTGCAAGCCAAACCACACTTGGCCACGAAGGTAGTTGAGGCAATGCAGGAGTGCTTGACCAATTCAGTGCGCCACGGCTCGGGCAGGCAGGTGAGTTTCGAATTCACCCAAGCCGACTCTCAACTCACCATGGTCGCCGTGAACGCTGGAGAAATCCAGGAGATGCCGGTAACCCTCGGACTTGGCTGGCAGCAAATGCAAGCCGGAGCAGATTCGATTGACATAAAGTCCGGCGATGGTCGCTTCGAACTTCAAATCACCTGGGCGTATTAGCCCTTACGTTCAGTGGCTCTCGCGAAGAAGAACGACATCGCGAGGAAGCCGACCAAGACCAGGAACATGTTGAGGATGCCGATGTTTTGTGCGAGAAGTCCGAGGATCGGTGGGCCGATTAGGAACGCTGCGTAACCGAAGGTTGCGACGGCTCCAACATCTTTGGCTGAGTGCTTGCCCTCACCTGCCGCTGCTAGGAAGAGCGGGAACGCCATGCTCACGCCAGCACCCCACAACGCAGCTCCGATCCAGGCAAGCACGATGTTGTGGCTGAAAATAACAAGCAGCAGTCCGATAATTCCGGCGACCGCGAGAACTTCAAGAGTTTTACGTCGTCCGATTTTGTCGACGAGTGCTCCACCGAAGAAGCGTGAGCCCACCATCCCGACCTGAAGAATTACGAACGCGAGACCGGCGTTTGTGGTGGTTTGTCCGAGTCCTTCCACGAAGCCGAGAGTAAGCCAGTCGTTGGTCGCTCCCTCTGCCAATGTCATGCCAAGAATGCCGATACCGAGCAGTGGAATGATTGGGTTCTTCCATGGCGAGTAAGCATCTTTTTTGACTTCGGTCTTGTCCTTGTGGTGAAGGTCTTGTCCGGTGTGATCCGGCATGTGTTTCCAGAGCACGAATGGAACGGCGAGTGAGATGCCGGAAAGAATAATTGTCTGAGTCGCGAGGTCGATGTTCAGTGCCATCGCTGCGGTTGCGAGGCCTGCACCGGAGAACGCGCCGAGTGAGAAGAATGCGTGCATGCGTGGCATGACACTCTTCTTTAGTTGTTGTTCGACTTGAGTGCCGTCGACATTGATTGACACGTCGGTAAGTGCTGCTCCAGCGAAAGTAATAAATAGTGTGATGACAACAAGAAGGACAGAGCCCTGCAAAGCAGCAATTGCCATGCCAGCCATAGCCACAAGGGCAATGCTGAATGCGGTGGCGATGATTGGCTTGGTTCCGTAGCGAGCAACTAGCTTGCCAGAGAAGGGAATCGTGCTCATCGAGCCGGCTGCTCCGGCGAGCAGAATAAGTCCGAGCTGTGAGGAGTCGACATCCAAGAGTTGCTTGATCTCTGGCATACGCGTGTAGAGCGCTGTCATGCTGATGCTCATGAAATAGAAGAAAACGAGCACAGAAATGTGCCAGCGCTTCAGTGGAGTCATTTAGACAAGGTCCTGAACAGAGTCGAGAATTTCGGTTGGTCGGAACGGGTACTTCTCAATTTCCTTTTGATCCGCAATTCCGGTGAGCACTAGCACGGTGTGAAGGCCCGCTTCGATTCCAGCCACGACGTCGGTGTCCATTCGGTCACCAATCATTCCGGTCGACTCCGAGTGTGCGCCAATTTTGCGCATTGCTGATCGGAACATCATCGGGTTTGGTTTGCCCACGATGTATGGGTGCTTGCCGGTTGCCTTGGTGAGCAGGGCGGCAACAGAGCCGGTTGCCGGGAGTACGCCTTCGGCTGATGGGCCGGTTGGGTCTGGGTTGGTGGCGATGAACCTTGCTCCGCCGTTGATCAAGCGAACTGCCTTGGTGAGATTTTCAAAATTGAAGTTACGTGTCTCGCCGAGGACTACGTAGTCCGGGTTGTTGTCGGTCTGGGTGTAGCCGACATCGTGAAGCGCTTGGGTGAGTCCGGTCTCGCCGATTACGTATGCGCTGCCGTTTGGGTTTTGCGAGTGCAAAAAGCTTGCGGTGGCTAGGGCAGAAGTCCAGATGCGATCCTCAGGCACGTCGAGTCCACCGGCGCGAAGTCGAGCAGAGAGGTCACGTGGGGTGTAAATCGAGTTGTTGGTGAGCACCAAGAAAGGAGTGTTGTTGCCCTGCCACTTAGAAATCAGCTCGGCGGCACCCGGAAGGACATGTCCTTCGTGAACCAGTACGCCATCCATATCGGTGAGCCATGCGGTGATTTTGCTTCTGTCAGCCATTGTTCCAGCCTACCCATCGGCTAGTTAGGCTTGAACTATGAACTTGGCACGCAGGCAAATGATTGGTGGGTTAGCCCTATTTGCCGCCGCCGCAGTGGCATTAATTCTGGCAAATTCGCCGTTGGGCGATGTTTACAGAGGATTTGCGCACATCGAGCTGCTTAAAGGTACTGCAATATTCCTGTTTTTCCTTAGCGTTGGGATCGAACTCAGGCACGAAATTATCCATGGCAGTCTGAGAAACCCGAGACAGGCAGTGGTGCCAATCTTTGCCGCAATGGGGGGCCTTGCTCTCCCGGTGGTCATCTATTCATTGCTGAATGCAGGAACCCCGGCTGCAGCTGGTTGGGGAGTGCCAATGTCTAGCGACATGGCGTTTGCACTCGGTGTGTTGGCAATTGCAGGACGCTGGCTTCCTAAGCAGATACGCACTTACGTATTGACAGTGGCTGTGGTGGATGATTCAACAACCATTTTGATTATCGCTATTTTTTATGCATCTAGTTTTCATGTGCTTTCACTCGCCTCTCTGGCAGGAGTAATAGTCGGTTTGTTGGTTCCTAGATTGCAGACAATTCAGCTTGGACTCGAGAAAACCGTAGCTTTTGTGGCACTGCCGCTTTTTGCATTCATGTCTGCTGGTGTTGACTTGGCGAATCTTCCTACCGGATCTGAGGTTCCGGTCATGCTAGTTGTCGGAATATTGGTGGCAATGATTCTCGGCAAACCTCTTGGTGTGATTGGCACAACTTGGATCGTGGTTAAGTCGGGACTCGGTTCCCTCCCACAAGGTGTTAAGTGGAAAGACTTAGTTCCGGCTTTGATTGTGTTTGGAATGTGCTTTACCTTGGCAATGGTGATGACTGAGTTGTCATTTGGGGAGCAGCCAGAAATCCACGCACTAGCGAATTTGATAGTGATAATTGCATCGCTTACTGTCGCTTTGATTTCTAGCTTGGCGCTGACTATTAGAAAGCTAACGCGAATTGAGCAGTGAGAAACGCGCAGAGCCATCTCACGAATTAACCACCTGGGGTGTTGGTCCTTGGCAGGGTGAATTGCCAACCGAAGATTTTTACGACCAAGAGCTTCTCCGTGAAGGTGACACGCGAAATGTGCTCGACAAATATCGCTACTGGAAAATGGAAGCGATTATTGCCGATCTCGATATTCGTCGACACAAATTCCACGTGGCCATCGAGAACTGGCAGCACGATCTAAATATCGGTTCAATCGTGCGCACTGCCAACGCCTTCTTGGCAGCAGAGGTTCACATAATCGGACACAAGCGTTGGAACCGCCGCGGGGCAATGGTCACCGACCGCTACCAACACGTGCGTCATCACTCGACTGTTGAAGAATTCGTGGCTTGGGCAAAGTCTGAAAGTCTGCCAATCATCGCCATCGATAACGTGCCGGGTTGTCAGCAAATAGAGAAGTATTCGCTACCCGAGTCGTGCGTCTTGCTGTTTGGGCAGGAGGGCCCTGGTCTTTCCGAGGCGGCTATCGAGGCTTCCGAAGTGGTGCTAGAGATCACCCAGTTCGGCTCTACCAGGTCTATCAATGCTTCGGCGGCGGCTGCCATCACGATGCATTCGTGGGTTATGCAGCACGTCTTTGCCCACTAGCCTTAGAAGAAATAGGGGGAATAATGAAGAAAATTTTGGCTCTGCTTGTTGCAGCATTTTTGGCGTTTACGGTTTCAACACCGGCTGAGGCAGCAAACGCTTATGACACCAAATGGGGAACATTCACAACGGTTTCACTTAGTGGATCTGGTGATGACGTGGTTTCGATCCCAAAGGCTCTTAAGGCTGGGATTATTCGCGCGACTCACAATGGCGAAGCAAATTTCATTGTCCACTCTCTAGATAGCTCAATGGAAACAAATGAGTATTTGATCAACGAAATCGGTGAGTATCAGTCAGATGGAGCATTCGGCCTGGGATGGAGCTCAAAGAAGACCACCGGTTTTGAAATTCAGGCAGATGGCGACTGGACAATTACTTTGTTGCCGTTCTCTAAGGGACCGGCATTTACTGGTTCGGGTACCGGCGACGGCGTATTCCGCGCAACCGTGAAGAGCCGCAAAGTTATGACTTTTAAGCACAACGGCTCGGCAAACTTCATTGTTCATCAGTTCTGCACAAATGGCGCAACTAACTACCTGATCAACGAGATTGGCTCGTATTCTGGACGCAAGGTCGTGTCTTCAGGCACATGCTTGTTTGAGGTAATCGCCGACGGGGATTGGTCGATTAAGTAGCCCGATCGGCGATATTGATTGACTGGCGCCTAACTACTAAACTTGGGCAGTAAGGCGCATTCGCGCAGTACATCCTTGAAACCGAAACGAGGGTGAGCCATGCCTGCAATAGTGATCGTAGGAGCCCAATGGGGCGACGAAGGCAAGGGAAAAGCTACCGACCTGCTCGCTGAGAGCATCGATTACGTGGTCAAGTTCAACGGTGGTAACAACGCCGGTCACACGGTAGTTATCGGTAACGAAAAGTACGCGCTTCACCTACTCCCATCGGGCATTCTTACTCCAGGCGTGGTGCCTGTGATTTCAAACGGTGTGGTCATTGATCTGCACGTATTGTTCGAAGAACTGGACGCCCTCAACTCACGCGGCATCGACACCTCGAAGCTTCGCATTTCTGCGAACGCACACGTAATCACTCCTTACAACGTCACCGTCGACAAGGTTTCAGAGCGCTTCCTTGGTAAGCGCGCAATCGGCACTACTGGTCGCGGAATTGGTCCGACCTACGCAGACAAGATCAACCGCATCGGTATTCGCGTGCAGGATCTTTTCGACGAGAGCATTCTTCGCCAGAAGGTAGAAGCCGCACTTGTCACCAAGAACAACTTGCTTGCCAAGGTTTACAACCGCGCATCTATCAAGGTAGACGAGACTGTCGCCGAACTGCTTTCATACGTCGAGCGTTTGCGTCCGATGGTGGCAGACACCGCTCTTGAATTGCACGAAGCAATTACTTCTGGAAAGAACGTATTGTTCGAGGGTGGACAGGCGACAATGCTTGATGTCGACCACGGAACCTATCCGTTCGTCACATCTTCTAACGCAACCGCCGGTGGAGCATCGACCGGTTCTGGTATCGGCCCTGGTTTGTTCCAGACTGTGATTGCAATCGTGAAGGCATACACGACTCGCGTGGGTGCCGGACCGTTCCCAACCGAACTGTTCGACGAGAATGGCGAGTTCTTGCGCAAGACCGGTTTTGAATTCGGAACCACCACCGGGCGACCACGTCGTTGCGGTTGGTATGACGCACCGATTGCTCGATACTCAGCACGCATCAACGGCGTGACCGACTTCGTCCTCACCAAGTTAGACGTGCTGACCGGCCTCAAGGAGATCCCGGTTTGTGTGGCTTACGACGTAGACGGCAAGCGCTTCGACGAGATGCCTGTCTCCCAGACCGACTTCCACCACGCCAAGCCGATCTACGAAAACTTCCCTGGCTGGAGCGAGGACATCACCGGCTGTCGCAAGTTTTCTGACCTTCCTCAGACCGCTCAGGACTATGTTTTGAAGCTAGAGCAGCTCAGCGGAGCTCGCATCTCGGCCATTGGTGTTGGTCCGGCTCGTGACGCGATTATCGTGCGCCACGACATGCTCAGCAACTAAATAGGGTGTTTTCGGCACGCGGTTGCCAGTCTGAAATCCGCGTAAATAATGGGTTACAGACGCGTTACAAAGTTGTTATCAGTAAAAGTTGTCAATCGGTTGCCAAAACCTCTAACATCTTCAATAACTGGAGAGCAATCCAGGACTACGTGTTCTACCAAGACAAAGGACTACTTATGAAGCACACAAAGCGATTTGCAGCCTCAGTAGCTGCACTTGCACTAGCCGCGGTGGGGCTCACTGGAGTTGCTCCAGCTCAAGCCGCAAACAAGACAGATTTGGTTCTCGGTTCTGTATCAGAGCCAACCACCTGGGACCCGATTGGTGCCAACATCGGTCACTTCATCCCGTTTTACCAGGCTGTCTACGACAACCTAATCCTGCGCACCCCAGATGGAAAATACAAAGCTAACCTGGCGACCAAGTGGCAGGTTGCCGATGACTCAAAGTCGATGACGATTGATCTTCGAGCCGGTGTGAAGTTCACCGACGGGGCAAAGTTCGATGCGAACGCCGCCAAGGCAAACCTAGACGCCTACATCGCGGGTGTTGGTCCCTACACTGCAAAGTTGTCTGGAACCACAGTTGCAGTGGTCGATGCAGACACCATCAAGTTGACAATGGCAACCCCAAACCCAGAGATCGTGTACTGGCTAGCGACAACTGGAAGCTTCATGGCTAGTCCAAACGTATTGAAGACCTCAGGGTTGAAGACCAAGCCTGTTGGTTCTGGTCCATACGTATTGGAGTCTGCAAGTGTCGGCTCACAATATGTGTTCAAGGCGAACCCAACTTACTGGGACAAGTCAAAGCAGAAGTTCAACAAGTTGACTATTAAGTTCTTGAGTGACAATACCGCTCGCTTGAACGCGTTGCTTGGCGGTCAGGTTGACGCGGCATACCTAACTGCCGGAACTGTTGCTGCGGCAAAGTCAAAAGGCAAAACTCTCTTCTCTGATGCACGCGCTGTGGACTACAAGGGATTCGTGTTGTTTGACCGTGCCGGTAACAAGAACGAAGCGCTTGGCAAGCTAGAAGTTCGTCAGGCATTGAACTATGCAATCGATCGCGCTGCACTGGCAAAGGCAGTCGAAGTGAATGCACAGCCAACCACACAGATTTTCTCTCCTGCGGGCACCGCATACAAGAAGTCACTAGACAGCTACTACAAGTACGACGTAGCCAAGGCAAAAGATCTGATGGCCAAGGCAGGTTACGCGAGTGGCTTCACTCTGAACCTAAACAATTGGCCTGAAGCAAACCTAAATGCACTTGTCGAGGGTTACCTAAAGGCAATCAACGTCAAGGTGAACTGGGTTCAGGACACCAACTGGTATCCAAACGCAAAGGCTGGAAAGTTCGAAGCGATCATCATGCAGATTTTCCAGGGAACCGACCTAGTTACTGCCGAGACAGCAGTAGCAAAGGATGGTGGTTGGAACAACCTCAAGTATGAGAGTCCAGCCATGAAGAAGGCTTGGGCAGTGCTAAACCAGTCAGGTACAGCAAACCAGGTCAAGGTACAGACCGCGCTTATGAACCAGATTGCGGTTGAGGAAGCATGGTTCGTGCCGTTCTACCGTGTACTTCACTACGTCGGAACTTCAAACCGCGTGAAGACTGTGGTTCAGGCTCAGAACGCTGTGCCTTACCTTTACAACTACGCACCAACCGGTAAATAATCCGGCAACGATTCGGGCTGGGCGGCACATTTCTCCAGCCGTTCAGCCCGAATCAAAACCTCACGATTTTGAAAGGTTCCGACATGTTCGGGTTCATCGCTAGACGTCTTCTCTCAGGAGTCCTGCTCCTGTTTGTAATCACGACGCTTGCATACTTCTTGGTTTTCTTCACTGTCGACGGCGTTGCTTACCGACTCCTCGGTGATTCGGCTACACAGGCAGACATCTTGGCGAAGAACCACGAGCTTGGTCTCGATCTTCCGTTTATCGAAAGATATTGGAATTGGCTATCAGCTGCCCTCCAGGGAGACTTCGGTACCTCCTGGTTTAACAACGAGCGCATCATCGATGCCTTAGCAAACAGACTTCCAGTGACTGTCACAGTGGTTGGCATCGCGATTCTTATTTCTGCAGTGCTAGCGGTAAACCTAGGAATGGCTGCGGCGATCAAGGGTGGCTGGATTGACAGAATGGTTCAGCTTCTTGCAATTACCGGATTCGCAATTCCAGGATTTGTAATTGCGGTTCTTTCAGTCACAGTTTTTGCGATTACTCTTTCTTTGCTGCCGGCTACGGGTTGGGTACCCTTTGCCGAAGACCCAGTGACTTGGTTGCTCTCGATAATCTTGCCAACCTTCGCACTAGTGATTGCGACTGTCGCGTCTTCCGCGCAGCAAATTCGATCAGCCATCAAAAATGTGTACGAACGTGACTGGGTGCGCACTCTTCGCAGCCGTGGAATCGCGGAAAAAGAAATTTTGTTTAAGCACGTTCTTCGTGCAGCTGCTCCATCTGGACTCACAGTGCTGAGTTTGCAATTTGTCGGAATGCTCGGCGGTTCGGTTATTATCGAGAGCATTTTCGCGCTGCCGGGTATGGGGCAGTATGCGGTGACCGCTACCGGAGCTGGTGACACACCGGTGGTCATGGGTGTTGTTGTCTTCACCGTGATCGTTGTAATTGTGGTCAATCTTCTAGTCGACCTAATTAATGGCTGGCTCAACCCAAAGGTGCGTGTTAAGTAATGTCGCAGCAAGTAAATCGCCAGAGCCTGTTTCTTCGTTTGCTGAAGAACCCGCTCGGCATTGTCACCATTAGTTACCTTGTCTTAGTGGTCTTGGTCGCAGCCCTGGCACCCCTAATTGCTCCGATGGACCCGCTGCTCACCGACCCAGCCAGCATCATGACCATGCCTGACGGCACCCACCTTTTGGGTACTGACTCTGCTGGTCGAGACATCCTGAGTCGTCTGATTTTCGGAGCCCAGTCGACCCTTGTTTCGGCGGCAATCGTGGTCGTGGTGGCCATTGTCGTTGGAGTGCCATCTGGTCTGTTGGCCGGTTACTACTCCGGAAAGCTCGATGCCATCGCCTCTTGGCTCTCAAACATGATCATGGCCCTTCCAGCGATGATTGTGCTTTTGGCTGTGCGCACCGCAATCGGCCCATCGATTTACCTTCTGATGACTGTATTCGGAATCATCATTGCCCCCGGATTCTTCCGCCTAACTCGCACAGCCGTTATGGGTGTGCGCAACGAGCTTTACGTGGATGCGGCAAGAGTCTCGGGCCTAAGTGATCTTCGAATCATCGGAAGGCACATCTTTACTGTCGTGCGTGCGCCGATCATCATCCAGTCTGCGATGATTTCGGGTATCGCAATCTCGATTCAGTCTGGTTTGGAATTCCTAGGACTCGGCGACACCACCTTGATCAGCTGGGGTTCGATGATCAACGACGGATTCCGCAACATCTTCATCAATCCGGTTTTGGTGCTGTGGCCTTCGGTGGTAATTTCGCTAACTATTGGTGCGTTTGCTCTTCTAGGTAACGCGATTCGCGATGGACTTGAAGACTCTCAGAAGATCGAGAGCAGCGTTAAGCAAGCAAAATCCACAATCGTGCGCTCGGCTGCTAAGGCTGAAAACACGAATCACCTGCTTTCGGTATCGCATTTGAGTGTGGGATACCCGCAGGGTGATGGCAGCTTGAAGACAGTTGTTTCGGATGTATCGTTCTTCCTTGACAAAGGTGAAGTTCTAGGAATTGTTGGTGAATCCGGTTCTGGTAAGTCACAGACCGCTTTCTCCATTCTCGGACTTCTGCCTAGCAATGCGCAGATCAACTCTGGGCACATTTTGTTTGACGGCAACGACCTGGTCTCAGAGGAGAGTGGAGCAATCTCGCAGAAGTCGATGGCGCAGTTCCGCGGCAAGCGAATTGCCTACATTCCACAGGAGCCGATGAGCAACTTGGATCCAAACTTTACTGTCGGTTACCAACTGGTCCGTCCGATTGTGAAGACACTGGGAGTTTCGAAATCAGAGGCCCGCGAGCGTGTATTTAAGCTTCTCGACATGGTGGGCATTCAGAACCCTGAGCGAGTATTCAATTCGTACCCGCACGAGATCTCCGGAGGTATGGCTCAGCGCGTGCTGATCGCTGGTGCCATCTCATGCGAGCCGGATCTGCTGATTGCCGACGAGCCGACGACGGCCCTGGATGTCACTATTCAGGCCGAAGTACTCGATCTGCTTCGCGACCTGCAGAAGCGCCTCGGAATGGGTCTACTGCTTGTCACTCACAACTTCGGTGTGATTGCCGACCTCGCCGACCGCGTGGTTGTGATGCAACACGGCCGTGTGGTGGAGAGTGGCGATGTGCGCGGACTACTTCGCAAGCCGCAAGAGAAGTACACGCAGTTGCTGCTCGGCTCAATGCTTCAAGATAAAGAGCCGATGACCATGCTTACCGGAAACGCAAGGGACTAATCATGAATGAGTCACTACTCAAGGTAGAAAACCTAGACGTAACTTATCCAGCAAAGGGATTTGGAAAGACGGGCTTCAAGGCTTTACACTCTGTGAGCATTGAAGTGGAAGCCGGCAAGACTCTAGGGCTCGTCGGTGAATCGGGTTCGGGTAAAACCACACTCGGTCGCGCCATTCTTGGATTGGCACCGGTAACTGCAGGTCACATCACTTTCGAGGGCAAGGATATTTCGCACGCCACACGAAAAGAGCGCAGACTTTTGAGTCGCGACATGCAGGTGGTATTTCAAGATCCATACACCTCTTTGAATCCGTCAATGGAAGTTGGGCAGATTCTTGCCGAGCCTTTGCAGATTGCCGGAATGGACAGCAGTCTCGCTAAAAAGAGAATTGCCGAACTTCTAGATCAGGTTGGCTTACCGAGCGATGCACTGCAGCGACTGCCTCGCGAATTTTCTGGTGGACAGCGACAACGCGTAGCGATTGCTCGCGCACTTGCTCTGGCGCCGAAGCTAATCGTCTGCGACGAGCCAGTATCTGCACTTGACCTGACGACCCAGGCACGCATTCTCGATTTGTTTTTGCAGATCCAGAAGGACACCGGTGTGAGTTATCTTTTCGTCTCGCACGACTTGGACGTAGTGCGTCACATTAGTCACAACGTGGCTGTCATGTACAAGGGTGAAATTGTTGAGCAGGGCCCAGCCCAGCAGGTGACTGTTAAGCCGACCCACCCTTACACTCAGCGCCTACTCATGGCCTCACCGGTGCCAGACCCTGATCGCCAGGCGATTCGTCGCGAAGAGCGCAGGAAGCTACTCACCCTTCAAGCCCAGTCCGCCTAGCCGTTAGACTTTGGAAACAGTTGCCAAAGTTTCCAAAAAATTGCCAAACAGGAGCCCCCGTTGCCAGCAGAACAGAAGAGCGGTAAAGCCGCGAAGTCGCAGACTGGCGCGGCCACCATTTACGACATTGCTGAACTTGCCGGCGTTAACCCGTCGACCGTTTCGCGTGCACTGACCACACCTGGCCGAATTAGCGCCAAAACCGAGGCAAAGATCCGAGCGGCTGCCAAAGAACTCAACTATGTGGTCAACCCCTTTGCTCGCGCACTGCCAACCGGCAGAACCAAGACGATTGCCCTCATGATGGCCGACATCACCAACCCGGTTTTCTTCAGTGTCATTCGCGGTGCCGGTGAGGTCGCAGCAAAGCACGGCTATGTCTTGGTTAATGCGGAATCACAAGAATCAAGCACTGATGAAGGGAACATCCTTCAACGCATTCTCCCCACCGTTGACGCGGTCTTGTTGGTCACCACTCGACTTCCAGACGAAGACATCCAGCGCGTAAACGAGATTAAGCCGACTGTGTTGGTAAACCAGGTTGTGCCTGGTGTGCACGACGTGGTGCCAGACTTTGAGCCGGGAACTGCAGAGGCGATTAAGCACCTGAAGGAATTGGGGCACAAGCACATTGCATTCCTGGGCGGCCCGAGCACCTCTTGGATGGGCAAGCTTCGTTGGAAGTTGCTCATGAAGGCCGCGCTCGCGGAGAAGGTTTCGATTGTGGAGATTGGCCCAAATCCACCGACAATAGCCGGAGGTATGGAGTCTCTAGATCGAGTCTTGGCTTCGGGTGTCACGGCAGTCGTGGCTTACAACGACCTTGTGGCTATCGGACTGCTGCGCGAGGCGCAGAGCCGCGGAATCAAGGTCCCAGAGGATTTGAGCATCATCGGCATCGACAACATTTTCGGCAGTGATTTCACGAACCCAGCCCTCACAACGATTCAGTTACCGCTCAAGCAGCTTGGCCAGGACGCAATAAACATGTTGCTTGAACTTCTGGACAAGGATCGCGAGAACGTGCCGCTGCACCGCTCAAACCTCAAAACCAGCCTGCTGGTGCGTAATTCAACCGCGAAGGCCAAGGCCTAATCATGAATGTAACAATCCCGTCACGACACGCTTCTAGGCTTGGCAACCGATTGACAAAACTCGTCAAAACTGGTCAAATTGGAAGGTGGCAGACAAGATGCAACTAACAAGCAACCGCCTATTCCATGGCACTGAGGCAGAGGTCGCGCTCGCGGCCGAGCTATTTGACCTTGTCGCCAAGCTTCCGATCATCTCCCCGCACGGACACGTAGACCCTCGGTTGCTAGTCGAGAACAAGCCATTTCCTAATCCGGCCGAACTATTCATTTACTTCGACCACTACGTAACCCGACTTCTGCACGCAGCAGGGTATTCGCTATCAGCACTCGGCAAGGGCGAGAACGATCCCGAGACAGCGCGTGGCGCCTGGCGAACTCTATGCGCGAACTGGCACCTACTCGCGGGTACCGCATCCGGCTATTGGTTGACTACCACTTTCGAGCAACTATTCGGCATTACCGAAACTCCTTCAGCTTCCAACGCCGACGATCTCTACGACCAAATTGCAAGTCAACTTCTAGAGCCGGAATTTTTGCCGCGTGCGCTATTCAAGAAGTTCAACATTGAGGTGCTTGCCACCACCGATGACCCAACTGACGATTTGAACTTGCACCGAAAGCTTAACGAAGACTCGACATTTACTGGGCGTGTGATTCCAACCTTCAGACCTGATGCATACATTGATCCGCGCGCAAATAACTGGGCGGACAATGTAAAGAAACTTATTGTCAGCGCATCGATTGACACTGTGACTTACAAAAACTTCATCACTGCGTTAGAAAGTCGCAGGGCTTACTTCAAGCAGCACGGTGCGGTATCAACCGACCACGGAGTTTACGAGCCTTACACGACCGAACTAACTATGCAGGAAGCAGAGCGAATATTCGAAATTGCTCTTGCTGGGCAAGCATCGGAAATCGAACTTAGAAACTTTGCCGGGCACATGCTCACCGAGATGGCAAGGATGAGCACTGAAGACGGCTTAGTCATGACCGTGCACGCTGGAGTATTTCGCAATCACCACGAAGGCACATTCAATAAATTTGGCGCAGACACCGGTCACGATATTCCTGTAGCTGCCGAATTCACTAACAACCTGCGAGTGCTACTAAACAAATACGGCACACATCCGAACCTCACGGTAATTCTTTTTGCACTTGATGAAAATGTTTGGAATCGAGAACTTGCTCCGCTTGCAGGTTTCTATCCAGCGGTGCGAGTAGGTGCACCGTGGTGGTTCTTTGACGCTCCGGATTCAGCAATGCGTTTCCGAGAAAAAGTTACAGAGATTGCTGGTTTCTATAGAGGCTCTGGATTCATTGATGACACTCGCGCGTTTTTATCGATACCGGTTCGTCATGAGATGGCCCGTCGAGTCGACAGTCTCTACCTAGCTCGCCTGGTGACTTCCGGACGTCTCACGCTGGAGCAGGCCCGAAGTATTGCAGTGGATTTGGTTGATCGAGTGCCGAGACAGGCCTTCAAACTATGAAGCTAAATCGAGCGAACTTCTCAGCTCAAAAGGCTCCTGAGCGTATTGCCCACATAGGAATTGGCGCTTTCGCCAAAGCCCATCAGATTTGGTACACCCAGAAAGTAGACCAGAACAACGAGTGGGGTGTGGTCGCTTTTACCGGTCGCACACCTATCGCTGCAGAGCAACTCACAGATCAGGATGGTCTCTACACGCTAATCGAGCGTGACTCCGCAGGCGACAACTTCGAAGTAATCACAAAAATTGTCCGTGCCGAAGACGGATTGGACATCACGAAGTTCACAGACACAATCACCAATCCAGAAATCGCGATTGTCACTTTGACAATTACGGAAGCCGGATACGGATTCACTAAAGATGGAAAGCTCGACCTAGACAATCCAGCTCCAGCAATCAATCGACTATCTTTTGCGCTGGATCTTCGCAGACGGATTTCGGGAGCGCCAATCGCCCTGGTTTCGTGCGACAACATCCCAAACAACGGTGAACTTTTGCGTCAAGCCGTCAGCAATGTGTTTGCAACCTTTGACGACGATGCCCAAACATGGCTAAAAAATAAAGTTTCATTTGTCTCAACCTCGATTGACCGAATCACCCCGCAGACCCAGCCAGAGGACATCGAAGAGGTATTCGCACAAACCGGGTGGCAAGACAATTCAGTTACTGTCACCGAGCCATTCCACGACTGGATTCTCTGTGGAGATTTTCCTGCCGGAAGGCCCGAATGGGAAAGAGCCGGAGCTCGATTTGTCGCAGATATTGAGCCATTTGAGAAGCGCAAGCTCTGGCTGCTAAATGGTGCCCACAGCATCCTTGCCTATAGCGGAATTTCTCGTGGACACTCAACCGTCGCGGAGGCAATCGCGGATCGGGAGTGCCTAGAACTAGTTCAGAACTTCTGGGCTGATGCTGTGCGGCAATTACCGCAGGCTGATCTCGGGTTGAGCGAATATAAGGCCGCCTTACTTGAAAGGTTTAGCAACCCTCGGATTGCGCATCAGCTTCGTCAGATCGCTAAAGACGGCGCCACCAAATTGGCTGTGAGAATTGCCCCCGTGGCACAGGCGGAATTAGCCGCCGGGCGAAGTGCAGAAGCCGAAGCCCGAGCCATTGGGGCTTGGGTTGCGGTGCTTCAGGCAGGTGAATTTGAAGATAGCCAGAGCGAAGCAATCCGCCTAGCCCTTGCCAGCTCTAATCCGGTGAAGTCTCTGGTGGCTTTGCTTGACCCAGAAATTTCCAACTCAGCGGACTTCGTGGAGTTGGTTAGCCAATCAATCGAGAGCTTTATTTACAGCTAATCGGCAATCGTTTGCCAAGAAAGAAGGAACGGAATGCTAAAACCTCAGGCGACCGCAACTCGCGAACTCGTCAACCTCGATGGCCTCTGGCAATTCAAGGTGGACTTCAAAGATGAGGGCTTCGGCCAGGGCTGGGCGAGCAAGTCGCTTGACACCGATCTGCAGGCACCGGTTCCAGCTAGCTACAACGACGTATTCACCGATGTAAAAATACGTGAGCACGTCGGTTGGGTTTGGTACCAGCGTCAGGTTCGTGTGCCTCGCGGTTGGGCGGGCGAAAGAATCTTGGTTAGGGCAGACAGCGCGACTCACGAAGGCGTGATTTTTGTCAACGGAAGAGAAGTTGCACGTCACCTCGGTGGCTATATGCCTTTTAGTGCAGACGTGACCGATTTTGTATCGGCAGGCGAAGAGTTCAATCTCACAATTGCCGTCAGCAATGTGTTGACCAACGAGACTATTCCACCGGGACGCGTAGTCACCAAGTCAGACGGCACAAAGCAGCAGACCTACTTGCACGACTTCTACAACTACGGCGGTCTTGCTCGAAGCATTTGGATTTACAGTTTGCCTAAGGTTTCGGTTGACGATGTCACCGTGGTAACCGACTTTGAGGGAAGCACCGGAAAAGTAAGCTACTCGGTTGCAACTTCTGCCGACGCTGACGTTCGAGTCACTTTGTTTGATGAAGACGGAAAGCAAGTGGCACATGCTGAGGGTGCAAGTGCGCAATTGAGCATCCCTAACGTAAAACTTTGGCAGCCTGGAAACGCTTACCTCTACTCTCTCAAGGTGGAAGCACTCGTCGATGGAAAACTTGTCGATGAATACACAATCAATGTGGGTGTGCGCACGGTAAAGGTTGATGGAAACAAGTTCCTCGTCAACGACGAACCTTTCTACTTCACCGGTTTCGGTATGCACGAAGACCACGTGGTTAAGGGCAAGGGTCACGACAACTCATTTATGGTCAACGACTTCGAGTTGCTCAAGTGGGTTGGCGCAAACTCGTTCCGCACCTCGCACTATCCATACGCCGAAGAGGTAATGGACTACGCCGATCGTCACGGAATTTTGATCATCGATGAGACCGCAGCAGTTGGCCTAAACCAGAGCTTCACAAGCATGTTTGGCGGACCAAAGCTGCCTACCTTCGGCCCAGAAACCGCCAACGAGAAGACTCAGGCCAACTTGCTTCAGGCTGTGCGCGAGCTGATTCAGCGCGACAAGAACCACCCTTCGGTGGTGCTTTGGTCAATCACTAACGAGTCAGAGACCGGAATTCCAGAAGCGGTCGACTTCTTCAAGCCAGCAATTGATTTGGCTCACGAACTCGACAGCACTCGTCCGGTGACCTACATCAACGTGATGACCGAACCGTTTGGCAAGTGTCTCGTTGCTCCACTGGTCGACGTGATTTGTTTGAACCGCTACTGGGGTTGGTACGAAGACCACAGCGACCTTCCAAACGCTGCGATTCACTTGGAAGAGGAACTAAAGGGTTGGACCGAAAAGTACAGCGTGCCGTTCATCATCACCGAGTACGGAGCCGACACCATCGCCGGCGGCCACAGCATTCACAACCTGCCATGGTCTGAGGAATACCAAACCGCTTACCTCGAGATGAGTCACGGAGTCTTCGACAAGTTCCCGGCAGTAGTTGGTGAACACGTTTGGAACTTTGCCGACTTCCAAACCAAGCCTGGAATCTTCCGCGTGCTCGGTAACAAGAAGGGTGCGTTCACCCGCGATCGTCAACCTAAGGCTGCAGCACACACCTTGCGCGCACGCTGGACCAAGATCAACAAAAAGTAAGGACGTAGAAAATGAAAATTGCAAAAGCCGATGTTTTTGTTCACTCGCCTGGTCGTAACTTTGTAACTCTCAAAATTACAACTGACGATGGTCTAGTTGGATACGGTGACGCAACCGTGAACGGTCGCGAACTCGCAGTTGCCTCATACCTGCGCGATCACCTGGCACCGATGTTGATCGGTCGCGATGCGCACAACATCGAGGACACCTGGCAATACTTCTACCGCGGTTCTTACTGGCGTCGCGGCCCAATCACCATGACCGCCATCGCTGCAATCGACATGGCGCTCTGGGACATCAAGGCCAAGGCTGCCAACATGCCGCTGTACCAGCTACTCGGTGGAGCCAGCCGCGAAGGTTGCTTGGCCTACGGTCACGCTTCTGGTCGCGAAGTCAGCGAAATCTTTGACAGCATTCGTGAGCACCAGGAAAAGGGCTACAAGGCCATCCGCGTGCAGACCGCGATTCCTGGCTTGAACTCGGTTTACGGTGTGGCAGCCTCGGCTAACGCAAGCGCTGGCGCGGGTTCTGGCAAGGGTGCTTCATCTGCTCGCTACGACTACGAACCTGCTCGCCGCTCAACCGTGCCGGTGGAGGAGGAGTGGGACACCCGCGCCTATCTCAACTACATTCCTTCTGTTTTTGAGGCTGTGCGCAATGAGTTCGGCCCAGACCTTCCGCTATTGCACGATGGTCACCACCGCCTGACTCCGATTCAGGCCGCGCGTCTGGGTAAGTCACTCGAACCATACGACCTGTTCTGGCTCGAAGACCTAACCCCTGCCGAAAACACCGATGCGTTCCGTCTGATTCGTCAGCACACCACCACACCGCTAGCGGTCGGCGAAATTTTCAACACCATCTACGACTACAAGGACCTATTCGAAGAGCAGCTAATCGATTACGTGCGCTCTCCGGTAAGCCACGGTGGTGGAATCACTCCGCTGAAGAAGATCTTTGATTACGCAGCGGTCTACCAAATCAAGTCCGGTGTGCACGGTCCTACCGACGTATCGCCAATCGGTCACGCTGCTTCACTGCACCTCGGCATGGCAATTCACAACTACGGAATCAGCGAGTACATGCAGCACTCACCTGACACCAACGATGTGTTCCAGCCTGAGTACACCTTCAGTGACGGACTCATTCGTCCAGGCACCAGCCCTGGTCTCGGTGTGAGCTATGACGAAAAGCTCGCTTCGCAGTTTGAGTACGAACCTGCATACTTGCCGGTCAACCGCCTAAAGGTTGATGGCACCATGCACGACTGGTAAGAGAAAGTTTCGAGACAAATATTGTGACCATGCGGATAGTTGTGATGGGCGTCTCGGGATGCGGAAAGTCGACCGTCGGCAGATTGTTGGCGGAAAAGCTCGACGCAAAATTCATTGATGGCGATGACCTGCACCCTGAGGAGAATAAAGCCAAGATGGCTGCAGGCATTGCCCTCAATGATGAAGATCGCTGGCCTTGGTTAGACAAGGTTGGCGAATCACTGGTAAGCGACGAACGAATCGTCATAGCCTGCAGTGCGCTCAAACGTGCTTATCGTGAGCGCATTTTGACTAAAGCCGCTGGAACAGTCTTTGTTCACCTAGCGGGTTCGCGTGAAACTCTGGCTGAAAGAATGTCAAGTCGACCCAATCATTTCATGCCACTTTCTCTCTTGGACTCGCCACTCGCAACGCTTGAACCTCTCGAATACGACGAGCCCGGCCTGGTCCTGGATATCGATAAGCCGGTGGAACATATTGTCGACTCATGCCTTAGCTTCATAAGAGAATAGGTGAGTGAGTTTTAGAGAAGATCCGCTTGAGGACTTCGCTCCAGATGAGGCCGAAGAGCTTTGGGGCGGTGGTCCCATTGAACTTCGCGAGGCCAAGAGCCGCCACATTCCTTTCTACAAATTCACCTTCTACGCAGACCGCCTAGACCTTCGCCATGCCGGCTATGAACTTGAGAAGTTCGAGGAACTCTTCGACCTGCTGGATGAAGCGCGAGTATCGCAAGCCATCAAGGTAAACCGCCTTTTGCACTTGCCATCTGGCCGCGGAGGTAATCCGGTGTGGCAACCGCAGCGCGCTCGCGAGATCGAGTTTCGCGTGATTGAGTCGCTCTATCGTTTTGGTTTGAGCATCGTACCTAATCGTCTTCGCCGAGTGCTTGGCAAGGCATTCAACGAAGGCGAGATGAGTGCGTTCGATGTGGATCTGATCGACGTGTTCTACTGGGCTTCGCTTGCCCAAGTCGCTCGCGATTTTGTCTGGCGAGACGAACGCCTCGAGGCCTGGGCCGAGTACCTCGAGTATCCGGTGCGCAGAGCATTCGGGGCAAACGCAATCGCTGCCTAACTTCAAATTGTTCTAAGTAATGACTGGATTCGCCTAGCATTACAGTTCAGGGGGAAATAATGAAGAAAATTCTTGTCGCAGTAGCAACACTTGTTATGACCGTTTCACTTGGTGCAGTTCCTGCGCATGCCGCAACCGTTGGAAACGGAAAGCCATGCACAACGGTTGGTAAAACAGCCACTGCTGGTGGAAAACTTTATGTCTGCACAAAAGAAGGCTCAAAGAAGGTTTGGCGCGAGGCATCTGCTGACCTGACGTTCACGATGCCGAATGTGACCGGCATGATTCTGCAGTCCGCTCAAAACAAACTTCAGTCGCTTGGTTCTTTTCTAATGGACCAGGAAGATTTTAAGGGTCTGGGTCGTATGCAAATTTTGGATCGGAAGTGGAAAGTTTGCAAGCAAAGCCCGAAGGCTGGTACCAAGGCCCTACTTATAGACATCGTGACACTCTGGTCTGTTAAGACCTCGGAAAGCTGCTAGTCAATTTACTGTTTTGTGCGAGTGGTGACTTCGATGTTCATGCGATCGAGGAACCAGCTCGCAAATGAAACGGTGATCACTGACACCAGTGCCAAACCCGAGAGCATCAGCAGCACAGCAATAGTGCGACCCTCGAAGGTGACCGGGAAGTAGTCGCCGTAACCAATCGTGGTGATTGTCACGAAGGCCCACCACAGCGCATCGCCGTAGTTGGTGATGTTTGCGCCTGGTGCTCTGTGCTCGGCCTCGTATACCCCTAGTGAACAGGTAAAGATAAGCATTGGCAAAATCAAGCCGATGTAGATGTTGATTCGTCCCTGCAAGCTCTTGGCTGCTCGGGTAAGGAAGCCAATTGCAATTACAACTCGGAACATACGGAAGGCTCGGAAGAACGGCAGTAGCAAACCGATTAGCTCGATGATGTTCTTCTTAAGAAATGACTTCTTGTTGTCATGCAGAACGAGCCGGGCGACAAAGTCGACAATGAAAATTCCCCAAATAATGTCGCTGACCAAAATCAGGTCAAACAGAATTACCTGGCTCTCATCACCCAGTACTTCGACGGCATAGAGTCCGAGGTAAACCAGGGCGAGTAACGCGAGCGGAATGGTGGAATGGCGCTCCCACTTCTCAACTGCGCGCTCACGCGCCGATTTGTTAGGCAATTAGTGGCCGACGCCTCGAAGGTTGTCGCCGGCCTTCTTCTCCTGGATGATGCGGTTGTCTGCAATCCAGTCCATTACTGCGAAGAGCACACCAGAGAATACGAAGGTTAGGTGAATCACGATTCGCCAAATGACGCCTTGACCCACTTCTTCTTGCCCTGAGGTGGACAGGTCGATGAAGTCCTTGAGCAATTCGATAACTGACAACGCCACGAGTGAACCGATTAGCTTGATTTTCAGTCCACTGAAGTCGATTGTTCCCATCCAGTGCGGACGGTCGACCGAGTTGTGGGCTGCCTCGATCTTCGAGACGAAGTTTTCGTAACCGGCGAACAGCACGATCAGGATTAGGTTTCCGAGCAAGACCAGGTCAAGTAGACCTAGAAGGTCGAGCGTGAACACGTGAGCGTCATCTTGGTCTATGTGCTCAACTAAGTGCACAAATTCAACAGCGTATCGGTAGACGAGCAGGGCCAGTGCACCAACTAGACCAATGTAAAGGGGAGCCAAAAGCCAACGTGCCCCAAAAATGAACAATTCTAGAAAGTGCTGGAATTTCTTCACGGTTTCCCCTTTATTCGTCTGGTTCGAGAATAGTGCGGACATATCGATAAAACTTCATATAAATGTAAAATTTGAGCAGCGATGAAAGCTCTAAATTCTCGCCTGCGGGGCCTGGTAATCACCGCACTTATGGTGGCGTTAGTAGTACCTGGTTTTGTCGCACTCGATGTATTCACCGCCCCTGCAGCGCTAGCCGCAAACCTCAGTCTTGATGCGCCGGTGGTTTCCACACCGACCTCACCGGCCGGAAACCAATTGACTGTAACTTGGTCCGCACCATCAAACCCAAGTGCCGTAACGATCACTGGCTACCAAGTTGAGCACTCTGCAGATGGCACGACTTGGACGACAGACACAAACGCATTGGCTTCAAACGCAACTACTTACACAATTTCGGGACTAACTCCAAACACTAAGTACTTCGTTCGTGTTGCAGCGAACAGTGCAGGTGGACTTGGCTCATACGGCTATCCATGGACCAAGGTCTATGCAACTTCATCTACTAATCGCAGTGGAAGTTCAATTGTCTATGACACCGGCTTTGGTTTAGGTGGCTCAGATGCGGCAGCAAACAATGCGAGTGCACTCTACTCACGTATTCGCTATCGAATGCAGGCAACCTACGGTGGCACGGCTCGATTTGTAGACGCTGACTTTAGTAAAGTGCTTTCCTCTCCTTCAAACATTAGTGAGTCATACACCACTTCTTCTAATCTTTCATACTTACGCATTCCAACCGCGGATGGAGTTGCAGCAAATCAATTTGAGATCCAAGGCGATGTGACAGACTTAACAGTTTTGTCGAACGACAGTTTGGTAGAAAATGGATCCGGATATACCGGACGTGTAGAGATTTGGCCTTGGAACTATGCCCCAAATGTTCAAGCTGGTTTGTCATCAGGAAATTCAAACAACGATGGCGTCAACTACGACGATGCAGATACACCCGAAATGGCAAATGCTTACGGCTCATTCCAGCTTCACAGACTTTCTGCGACTGCCTCGTCGCGCCGAACTATTTTTGCTTGGAATAACCATGCGCAAGGTTTTGCGGCCGAAATAGGATTTGGAAATCACACAGGAAACACACACCGTGACTGGACATTTTGTTCCGGAGCCGGAACCTGCGCAAGTCGTACTGCCTTTAGCTTGGGTGTTTACATTAACGCAGCCACCGCGACTCTCAACACTATTCAGGTCAGCTACTCTCTGAACGGCGGATCCGGCACTACGCCAACGACAACTTCATACGCGGCTAACACCTCATTCAATCTGCCTGCATCAACCGGAATTACTAAGGCTGGATACACCTTTGCGGGATGGAACAACGGCACGACCACGTATCTAGCGGGTGCGAGTTACAACGTCGGCGTCACCCCGGTAACCATGACTGCACAGTGGACGAGCAACTTGGTGCTTGACTATGACGTCACAGACACTGCTTCATATACATCCGGCACTACGTTGACCAATAGAAACAGTGCCTATCCAAACGCCACTCTAAGTGCATCAAATATCTATAATCGCTCGAGTCAGAGTTTGGAATTTAGTGGTGGCACTTCTGGCACTGCTGGGACACTCAGCACTGATTTGTTTAGCACGGGCCTGACAATTGATATTTATGGTTCGCTTGGGGCCGATTCATCATCAGCTTGGGAAAGGTTTGTTGACTTTGCTCAAGCAAAGGTGAGCGGTTATGGCGACGCGAGTTACAACATGCTGGTTGGGCGTTATGCATCCACCAACAAAATCGTCATCGAATTTTTCAATGGATTAAATGGAGCATCTTCAAGTGGTCGCTGTGTATCAAATACCGACCAACTTGATGCCAATATGCATCGCTATACCTTTGTAATGAATGGTTCGAGTTGTGCATTGTATGTAGATGGCACATCGGTTCAGGTTTATAACGACTCATCTGGTGGCCCTGCATCTTCGATCGTTTATGGCCTTCCAACCGCTGGCAAATCTTGGAATTTGAATTACATTGCAAAGAGCCAGTGGGGTTATGTTGGCGACGCTGCCACATCAGGAAAAATTCGTTCGCTGCGTTTGTTCAACACCGCAAACTCTCCTTCTGTAATTGATCAGATGGATTCAGGTCGTTTGGTTTACAAGACCGTGAGTTACAACTCACCAGAAACTACAACTGCGATGCCGGCGTCTGATGTGACCACAGGTACTTTGACTTTGCCAGTGGCATCTACTGCAACGCGTACCGGTTATGCATTGAATAACTGGTTCACCACGAACACTCGCAACGTTACGGCGGCGACTCCTGGCAATGGGTATTTGGTGCCAAGCTCAACAACGCTTTACGCAGGATGGACTGGCAGTACCAACAACGTCACCTGGGATACCCAGGGTGGAACCCCTGCCATTGCCGGAACTACCTTTGTCACCGGTGGAAGCATTTCATCGGCCCCGGCCACCACGCTTTTTAAGAACGACTACGTCTTTGCCGGTTGGGCTTCAACTATCGGCGGCACCGCTCTTACCTTCCCTTATAGTCCGGCCGACCTGACCAACATCACGCTCTATGCCAGGTGGACGCTGTTGACCACGGCTCAGTCTGCTCTGTCGATTACCTCGACGAGCGGCCAATTTGGCACCGGATTGACCCTGATCACCACGGGTGGAACTGGCACAGGAGCCATTTCGTATACGGTTGCCAACGGAACTGCTTCCGGTTGTCAGGTAGTTGCTGGCGTGCTTTCGGCCAGTTCGGCAGGCACATGTACCGTGACCGCGATGAAGGCCAGCGACAACACATATCTCTCGACTACTAGCTCAGCGACTGCAGTGACCTTCAGCGCCAAGACCGTTGCGGTCAGCGCTGGCAGCGGAAACATCAACTACGGAGGCTCATTCACTCCTAGCTATTCGGCAGGACCGCTTGCCGGATCTGACGCGGTGGCAACTGTCAGTTACAGCTACACGGGCACCGGCGGCACAACTTACGGACCGTCGACCGCTGCACCAACCGCAGCAGGTTCATACACAATTACTCCATCGGTGACTTCGCTTTCACCTGGTGTGCTGACCAACTACAACTTCTCTTACACAACCGGAACTTTGACAATCGCGGCTATCGCATTGAGTGCACCAGCATCCGTGACTGCGAGCCTCAACACCGGTGTCGCCAAGTCATTGCTCTTGACCTGGTCGTCAGTGGCTAACGCAACAAACTACACCATCAAGGTTTCAACCGGCGGATCTCAAGTATTCACAATCGACTACGCCGGCACATCTGCAACGTTAACCGATGCTCGCTTGCTGAATGGAACTTCATACGACATCACCGTTCGCGCAAACGGAACAGGCAATTACGGTTCATCAGGGTTTAGCACCTCGACGGGAACCGCAAGTACTGCGGCCGCTCGCACCATTACTTACGTATACAACGGAGCAGATGGAGGCAACTCACGTGCGAGCGATTCTTACATCATCGGTGGAGCTGCAATCATACTTCCAACTCCAACTCAGACGAACTACACCTTTGGTGGTTGGTATGCAGAGGCTGGCCTCATTACTTTGGTTACCGGCACACAAACTCCTGCGTCGGATATCAGCCTTTATGCAAAGTGGACAGCAACTGCTTACTCAATAAGTTACAGTCCGAATTATGGTGTCAGTAGTGCGAGTACAACAAACGTAACCATCGGTAATTCAACCGTGTTGCCTACTCTCTCTCGTGCAAACTTTGTTTTTGACGGTTGGTACACCGCATCAACTGGCGGCACCAAAGTCGGTAACGGCGGAGACAGCTACACGCCAACCCAAGGGCGCACACTATACGCTCGCTGGATTCAGTCATCGCTCTACGGTGTGGCTCCTGGAAACCTTTCTCGCGTTGGCACCCTGACCGCAAACGACATCGTGTCTGGTCAGTACAGCGGAACTCTTGGCAATAATGCCGTGACAGTGACCCTGCCAAACGGTGCCCTGCCCGCTGGAACCATCGTGAACCTAGATCTAATCACAGACACCAGCTACGCGCAGTCGCTGCTCAGCGGAACCAATAGTTACATTTTGTCGATTGCAGTGAGTTGGTTGGCACCGGATGAGACTGTGCCAAACACCAACGCCGGTAAAGCAGTCCAGATGACAATCAACAACCCGTCGATTAAGGCCGGTGCTTTCGTATTCAGCGTGCAGAGTGGTTCGGTCGTCCTGCTTGGTCGCGCTGTAGTTGATGGCAGCGTCACAGTCCAACTAACTAGTGACCCAAGTATTTATGTTTTGGCAACTGTCCCAGATGCGCCTCAAACAGTGGTGGCGACTCCATCGACAACTTCTGCAGTTATAACTTGGACAGCACCTCAGACAAACGGTGGCGAAACCATCACCGGGTACACAGTCACTCTAAACACCGGTGCGGTGTGCAACACAACTTTGTTGACTTGCACATTCAACAACTTGACTCCAGGCACCAGCTACACAGCAACTGTGATTGCAACTAACAGTGTCGGTAACAGTACATCTGCAAACGCTACCTTCACTGCCACATCACTGCCTTCAAGTGGCGGCGGATCAAATTCAGTACCGGTTGCTCCAGTTACACCAGTTGTTCCTGTAAAACCAGTGGTACCAGAGCCACCAAAGGAACCACTAACTCCGGTGAAGCCAATCGTGGTGCCAGTGCCACTCGTGAAAGTTATTGAAACCGTAAAAGAAAACAATGTACCTGTCCTTACCGGAACGAAGATAGTAGACCCGATTTACTTCAACCCAAACTCGGCGAAGCTAGACAAGAACGACGTTGCAGCAATTTCGAAACTGGCTGCTTTGCTCAAGGGCCAAACCGGAACACTACTTGTCACTGGCTTCGTGAAGTACGCCGGTTCGAGTAATTCAGTGATGCGCAAGATTGCCACCGATCGCGCAATCGCTGTTACCAAGCAGCTTGCGAAGCTCGGAATTACCGCGACCATTGGCTACCTCGGCTACGGACCAAACAACTTGGTTTCACCGAAGCCAACCGACCGCAAGGTCGAGTTCCGCTGGATTCCAGCTCCCGCCAAATAATGTCGGTGGCTCCCTGTACTAATTAGTAAGTAAGGGGGCACAAAATGCCAAATAAAACCTGGACCAAACGCCGTGGCAACGACTCTGTCATCTTTCAGTCGGAGAAGGCCACGCTAAAAATAGAAGTCACCGATGGTGACTACGAGGCACACTACGAGTTCGATAAGAAATCATTTCTTGAACTTATGCGAACCATTGGTGTGCTGTTTGATAACGACTACCACTCCACCTATGAGCGCATTGTCGACGAGGGAAAGTGGGAGCAGTTCGTATCTGCACTGCCAACCTCTGGGGCAGTCCAAATGGTGTGGATGCCAACCGATTGGGAAGAAGAATTCAAATGAACAAAGAACTTCCAAATTGCCCGGTTTGCGGCAGCAAAATGAAACGTATTATTTATGGCATGGTGGCATCGATGCCTGACGATCCGGATGTCGTACTCGGTGGTTGCATGCTAGACGGCGACAGTCCGGACTTCGCTTGTCCGAAGTGTGATGCCGAGGACTACAACTTCGAGATGTTTAGCCAAACAGAGCAGGAATAGTTCCCCTGAACCCGGCGCGCAAGTCGTCGAGGTTGAAGGTTGCTAGGTCCTGAATCTCAAGTTCGTTTGAGTTGTCGGTGACACCAATGCGAAGCACAGGAATTCCGCGAGCCTCGCAGAGTCCGACGAACTTCACATCATCCTCGCGACCAACAGAGACGATTACGCGTCCGGTTGATTCGCTGAATAGCGCACAGGTGCGGTCGACGTTGTCGCGCTCAGAGATTTCGCTGATCCAGATGCGAGCACCCATGTCAAAACGAAGCACTGACTCGACAAGCGCCTGGGCAAGGCCAGCCTCGCTGAGGTCGTGAGCCGACTCGAGAAGACCCTGCTGAGCCGCACCGTGAAGTAGGTCGGCAAGAGCTGCTTCGTGAGCCAGGTCAACAACCGGTGGACGGCCGCCAAGGTGATCGTGGATTACCTCAGACCAGACTGAGCCGTCGAGCTCGTCTTTGGTGGTGCCGAGAAGGTAGATGTTGTTGCCGGCGTCCTGCCAGCCAGACGGGATGCGGCGAGCTACGTCGTCAATCACGCCGAGCACACCGACCACGGGGGTCGGGTGGATGGCTACATCGCCGGTCTGGTTGTAGAAACTGACGTTTCCGCCGGTGACCGGGATGCCGAGTTCTAGACAGCCATCGGCAAGTCCAGCGGTGGCCTGCTTGAACTGCCACATGACCTCTGGGTTCTCCGGAGAACCGAAGTTTAGGCAGTTGGTTACCGCCATTGGCTTGGCGCCACCGACGGCTACGTTGCGGTAGGCCTCGGCTAGGGCAAGCTTTGCGCCCTGGTAAGGGTCGAGCTGGCAGAAACGGCCGTTTGCATCGGTAGCGATCGAAATTCCGAGGCCAGACTCTTCGCTCACACGAACCATGCCAGAGTCATCCGGCATCGCCAGTGCGGTGTTGCCACCGACGTAGTGGTCGTACTGGTCGGTGATCCAAGACTTCGAAGCCTGGTTAGGCGAAGTCACGATCTGCCAAAGCTGTGCGGCAAGGTCGGTCGAGTTTTCGTTGGCGCGGTAGAGGCCGCGAGAGTGCACACTGTCCGCGTTGAGTGCATCTTGGTATGACGGGAACGCAACCGGACGCTCGTAAACCGGACCATCGTGCGCCACGGTGCGAGGAGGCACGTTAACGATTTCTTCATCGCCCCAGTTGATGTACAAGCGTGGCTCTTCGATTACTTCGCCGAGGTCGGAGTATTCAACTTCCCATTTCTCGACAATTGCGATGAACTTCTTCAAAGATTTCTTCGGCACGATTGCCATCATGCGTTCTTGAGATTCACTCATCAGAATTTCTTCTGGTGTTAGTGACTCATCACGCTTCAAAACTTTTTGCAATTGCACGCGCATACCGGCTTGACCGTTTGATGCAAGTTCAGAGGTTGCACATGAAAGTCCGGCACCACCAAGATCCTGGATACCGGCAACAACGTTTGCCTTGTAAAGCTCGAGACAGCACTCAATCAAAACTTTTTCTGCGAATGGGTCGCCCACCTGCACTGCAGGGCGACGAGATGGTCCGGTGCTGTCAAAAGTTTCTGACGCGAGAACAGAAACTCCACCGATGCCGTCGGCGCCGGTGCGAGCACCAAACAAGATCACGCGGTCGCCAGGGTTTGATGCCTTAGCAAGTTTTAGATCTTCGTGACGTAGTGCACCAACCGAAAGTGCGTTCACGAGTGGGTTGCCCTGATAGACGCGATCGAAAACAGTCTCGCCACCGATGTTTGGTAGACCGAGGCAGTTTCCGTAAAACGAAATTCCACTGACTACACCGTGCACTACGCGAGCGGTGTCAGGGTTCGATACGTCTCCAAAACGAAGCTGATCCATCACAGCGATTGGGCGAGCACCCATGGTCAAGATGTCGCGGACGATACCGCCGACACCGGTTGCAGCGCCCTGGAATGGTTCGATGTAGCTCGGGTGGTTGTGGCTTTCCACCTTGAAGGTAACCGCCCAGCCCTCGCCGATGTCAACCACACCAGCGTTCTCGCCCATGCCAACCATGAGGTGCTTCTTCATCTCGTCTGTGACTTTTTCACCGAACTGACGAAGGTAAATCTTTGATGACTTGTACGAGCAGTGCTCAGACCACATTACCGAGTACATGGCAAGCTCTGCGCTGGTCGGGCGTCGCCCTAGGATTTCGCGAATGCGCGCGTACTCGTCTTCCTTAAGGCCGAGTTCCTTCCAAGGCTGGTGCTTGTCTGGAGTCGCTGCCGCGTTTGCGGTGGTGTCAACGCCAGAAGGTACTGACTTCTTTTTGAAAAGTGCCACGATTTTTCCTTATGCGTTAACTAGTGAGTGCAAAACAGATTTGAAGAACAACAAACCATCCACGCCGCTGCGCATCGCAACTGCAGTGTCTGGACCGAAACCAGGCTCGACCGCGTGTTCTGGGTGAGGCATTAGTCCAACCACATTGCCGCGCTCATTGCGCAATCCTGCGATGTCGTTCATAGAACCGTTTGGGTTGCCGCCGATGTAACGGAAAGTGACAAGCCCTTCGCCTTCTAGGCGCGCAAGTTCAGAAGCTGTTGCGATGTAACCGCCCTCACCGTTCTTAAGCGGAATAGTGATCTCTTGGTTTAGTTCGAACTGGTTGGTCCATGCGGTCGAAGTATTTTCTACGCGTAGTCCCTGGTCGCGGCAGATGAAGTGCTGATCTGAATTGCGAATCAATCCACCAGGAAGCAGGTGTGACTCGACAAGCACCTGGAAACCGTTGCAGATTCCGAGCACTGGCAAACCCTGGTTCGCCTTCTTGATAATTTCCTTCATGACCGGAGCCTGAGCTGCGATTGCACCGCAACGAAGGTAGTCGCCGTATGAGAAGCCGCCCGGTAGTACGACAGCGTCTACCTTCTTTAGGTCAGCGTCTGCGTGCCAAAGTGAAACCGCTTCGCCGCCTGCGATGCGCACTGCGCGAGCTGCGTCGCGGTCGTCGAGGGTGCCTGGGAAAGTAACTACACCGATCTTCATGATTAGTTCTCGACGTGTACGTTGACGACGTCTTCGATGACCGCGTTCGAGAGGAAGTCCTCGCCAATCTTGGTCGCGTTTGCGATGTCGGCGTCGGTGATTTCACGGTCGAAGTGAAGCTCAATGCGCTTGCCGATGCGAACGGCTGAAATGTCCTTGTTGCCGCTGCGGTGAAGGGCGCCAGCTACTGCCTTGCCCTGAGGGTCTAGAAGGTCGGCCTTTGGCATAACCTCAACGATGATTTTTGGCATTTTTCCCCTAAATATGGGTGGAATTTGGGCGCTTCTTCGGGCGGGAACCCCTTTATTTTACCGCTATGCGACCTCTTGGGTGAGACGCTCCACCAGTTCCGCGTACTTATCTGCGGTCTGGGTCACGATTTCGGCTGGTAGCTCCGGTGGAGTGCCGCTCTGGTCCCAGTTCTCGGCCAGCCAGTTGCGCACGATCTGCTTGTCGAAGGAGTCCTTGCGCTCGCCGCGCTCCCAGGCCGCCTTCGACCAGAAGCGGCTGCTGTCCGGGGTGAGCACCTCGTCGCCGAGGGTGGTCAGGTCATTCGAAGGATCGATGCCGAATTCGAACTTGGTGTCGGCCAGAATCAGCCCAGCTTTTTCGGCAAGTTCGCTGGCGCGTTTGAAAATCTTGATGCTCAAGTCTTTGAGTTCGTTGGCGTGACGCACGCCGATCAGTTCGACAACTTTTTCGAATGAGATGTTTTCGTCGTGCTCACCGAGTTCAGCTTTGAAAGCAGGAGTAAAAATTGGTTCAGGTAACTTGCCTCCGAATTGCAAACCCTCAGGAAGTTCGACGCCGCAGATAGTCCCGGTGGCTTGGTAGTCCTTCCAACCGGATCCAGAAATGTAACCGCGCACTACGCATTCGATTGGAAACATCTGAAGTTTCTTCGCGACCGTTGCGCGGCCTGCTACTTCGGCAGGAATTTCAACTTCGTGTGAAACGTGATTTGGTACTGCGAGTCTGTCGAACCACCAGTTGGTCAAAGTGGTGAGGTGTTTTCCCTTGTTAGGAATCGCTGGTTCGAGCACGTGATCAAATGCACTCACTCGGTCACTAGCGACTACCAAAATCAGGTGCGCGTAATTTGGATTTTCGGATTCGTAAAGATCGCGAACCTTGCCGGAGTAAACGTGCTTCCAACCAGGAATAACCTGTGCCATTAGTTGGCAACTTTCTTCGCGATGTCGCGACGGTAGTGTGCGCCTTGCAAGTGAATCTGCTTGATGTTCTCGTAGGCGAGTTCGCGTGCAGTTGCGAAGTCCTTCGCGCTTGCGACGACTGAGAGCACGCGACCGCCGGTCGCCATCAACTTGCCGTCGATGAGCTTGGTAGCTGCATGGCAGTGCTCCACATTTGCATCTTCACGGAGGCCGCTGATTTCGCGATCTGGTGCAGCGCTGTCTGGGTAGCCCTCGCTGGCCAGCACCACGGTGATGGCTACGTCGTCGCTGAACTGAGCACTCGGCCCATCTGCCAGGCGGCCTGCAGCGGCGCGGTGCAGCAGGGATTCAAGCGGGTTGGTCAGGCGGCGAAGCACTACCTGGGTCTCAGGGTCGCCGAAGCGGGCGTTGAATTCGATCACGCGAACGCCGCGCTTTGTGATGATTAGTCCGCAGTAGAGAAGACCAATAAATGGTGCACCAAGTCGTGCAAGTTCATCGACTGTAGGTTGCGCCACAGTGCGCTCAACTTCTTCGATGAAGTCTGCCGGCAACCAAGGCAGTGGAGAGTAAGCACCCATACCGCCGGTGTTCGGTCCTTCGTCGTTGTCGTATGCGCGTTTGAAATCTTGCGCTGGTGAAAGTGGAAGCACCGTCTTGCCATCACTCAGGAAGAACAGTGAAACTTCTTGGCCGTCGAGAAATTCTTCAACCAGAATTCCCATGTCGATGAATTTTTCTGCGTGCGCAATTGCTGCATCTCGATCGCTTGTGACGATTACGCCCTTGCCAGCGGCAAGTCCATCTGCCTTCACAACGTAAGGTGCACCGAATTCATCAATTGCAGATTCGACTTCTTGCATTGTCGAACATTCGCGAGCCATGCCAGTTGGTACTCCGGCAGCCGCCATTACTTCTTTTGCAAAACTCTTGCTGCCCTCGAGTGCGGCTGCTTGCTTTGATGGGCCGAATACAGAAATGTTGGCCGCACGAAGTGCATCGCTTACACCTGCAACGAGCGGTGCCTCTGGTCCGATGATTGCAAGATCGATTGAGTGATCTTGCGCAAACTTGGTGACCGCAACCGGATCGTTGGCGTTTAGGTTTGGTTCGATCTGCGCATCCTTGGCGATTCCGGCGTTACCCGGAGCGACGATAATGTTCGCGGCAGGCGTGCCGGTGCGAAGCAATGCTTTGGTAATTGCGTGTTCGCGCGCCCCAGCGCCTAGAACCAGAATCTTCATCACCTAAGTTTAAAGGCGTGAGAAGACGCATAAAACCGACCGATGGGCAGGCAGCCGTCGCCGCCGTCCGTGCCGGGGATTCTGCCGAGCTCGCGACCGCGGTTCGCTACCTATTAGAAGAGTTGGGCACGGTCGCGCCGGGTAATACCGTCGAGGTTCGAGTCCCACCGTTTGGGGCGGTCCAGTGCGTTGAAGGCCCACGTCACACCAGGGGTACTCCGCCAAACGTGGTCGAAATGGACCCTGAGGTCTGGTTTGCGGTTGCGGTGGGGGAGATGGACTGGGATCAGGCGGTCTCGGCCGGCCAAATTCACGCTTCTGGCACCAGGGCGGAAATAAAAGACCACCTCCCACTGGTTTAATTGACCGTGGCCAAAATCAAAGAAACCAAAACAACCGTCTCAGTGCGCAAGGCGCCCCGAATCATCCCATTTGTGGCCTCTGCCGGGGTCATCGGCCTAATTGTCTCGCTGATCACAGCTTGGTCAATTCAAGCCACCGCAAACTTTTTCGGCGTGGTCGTGGCCTACGGGACCGGCATTTTCATGGCCCTTGGGCTCGTTGTTGTCTTGGTGCTCGATGCGATTTCGCAGGCTCGAGCCAAGACTCTCGAGGCAACTAAACTAGAGGGGTAATCCCCTCCAAACCGACAGGAAACTGCCCTTGCTAAGAGGCGACGGACTTGTAAATCTCGATCTCGCAGTCAGCGATGACGATGAAAAAGCCCCTAAGGACCAGTGCGGTGTATTCGGAGTTTGGGCTCCGGGCGAAGAAGTAGCAAAGCTAACCTTCTTCGGCCTCTATTCACTTCAGCACCGCGGACAAGAGTCTGCCGGTATCGCCACTTCAAACGGCGACAAAATCTTGGTCTACAAAGATATGGGTCTGGTCTCGCAGGTATTTAGCGAGAGTGCTCTCGAATCTTTGGTTGGCCACATCGCAGTAGGACACAATCGTTACTCCACTACCGGAGCTTCATCTTGGCGCAATGCGCAGCCGACACTTGGTCGCACCTCCGCCGGAACTGTCGCTCTTGCACACAACGGAAACTTAACCAACACCGCAGATTTGTTGGAAATGCTTTCACAGCGTTACCCGAATCAAGGCACCAACGAAATCACCGGCGGTAACACCACAGACACCGCAGTGCTCACCGCACTTCTTGCCGGCGACTTGGATCACACTCTTGAAGCCACAGCTTTGGAATTACTTCCAAAGGTTAAAGGTGCCTTCTGTTTGGTATTTATGGATGAGCACACACTTTACGCAGCACGCGATCCACAGGGAGTTCGCCCGCTCGTACTCGGAAGACTTGAACGCGGTTGGGTCGTCGCATCAGAAACCGCAGCACTCGATATCGTCGGTGCATCGTTCGTTCGCGAAGTTGAACCCGGCGAATTAATTGCGATCGATGAAAACGGATTGCGTTCTACCCGCTTCGCAGAGACCAAGCGCGCAGGTTGCGTATTCGAATACGTCTACCTAGCTCGCCCTGATACTTCAATCAATGGCCGCGTGGTTTACGACGCACGTGTCGATATGGGTAAGGCGCTCGCCCGCGAGTACCCGGTCGAGGCAGACCTGGTGATTCCAACCCCTGAGTCTGGAACCCCCGCGGCTATTGGCTACTCGCAGGAATCTGGCATTCCGTTCGGCCACGGTTTGGTCAAGAACGCCTACGTCGGTCGCACCTTTATTCAGCCTTCGCAGACGATTCGCCAACGCGGTATTCGCTTGAAGTTGAACCCGCTCAAGGAAGTTATTCGCGGTAAGCGCATCATCGTGATCGATGACTCAATCGTTCGTGGCAACACGCAGCGCGCACTGGTACAAATGTTGCGCGAAGCAGGCGCTGCAGAAATTCACGTACGAATTTCTTCGCCGCCAATCACCTGGCCATGTTTCTACGGAATAGATTTTGCAACTCGTGCCGAATTGATTGCCACCGGGCTCGGTGTAGAAGACGTTCGCAAGTCAATCGGCGCAGACTCACTGGGTTATCTTTCGAAAGAGGGAATGATTGCAGCTTCGGGTCAGACCGAGAATTCGCTTTGCACCGCGTGCTTCACCGGAACTTACCCAATCGAACTTCCAACTGCTGATCGTCTCGGTAAGAACTTGCTAGAGCGCAGCGATGCTGCAGCTTGCGAACCGGGACCGGATAGTGAGACCGATGCACTCGTTCGTGGACAACAGGAAACTTTAAATGACTGACGCATACGCAGCCGCCGGAGTAGACACTCACGCGGGCGACCTAGCTGTTGAACTAATGAAGCGCGCAGTTGGCGCAACTCACAACGACATGGTTGTCGGTGGACTCGGTGGCTTCGCGGGCATGATGGATGTTTCATTCCTGAAGAACTACGACCGTCCGCTACTTGCAACCTCGACCGACGGCGTGGGCACCAAGGTAGCCATCGCGCAGATCATCGATAAGCACGACACCATCGGTCAGGACCTGGTCGGAATGGTTGTCGACGACATCGTGGTGGTCGGTGCAAAGAGTTTGTTCATGACCGACTACATCGCCTGCGGCAAAGTAGTCCCTGAGCGCATCGCAGATATCGTTCGCGGAATTGCAGAAGCTTGTTCTTCGGTCGGCGTGGCCCTGGTCGGCGGCGAAACCGCAGAGCACCCTGGTCTATTAGGTCCTGATGACTACGACGTAGCTGGCGCAGCAGTCGGCGTGGTCGACGCAGCCAAATTGCTTGGCCCACAGAACGTAAAGGTTGGCGACGTAGTCCTCGGCATGCAGTCTTCTGGCCTGCACTCAAACGGTTATTCGCTCGTCCGCAAGGTAGTTGCCGACTCGGGCCTCGACTACCGCAAGTCTGTTGCAGAATTCGGCACCCGTTCACTCGGCGAAGTCCTGCTCGAACCAACCCGTCTCTATACCGGCGTGCTCAACACTCTTCTCGAATCATCGCTCGGCTCAGGCGTTCACGCGATGAGCCACATCACCGGTGGCGGCATCGCAGCCAACATCGCTCGAGTACTTCCTGAGGGTCTGGCTCTCGATGTAGATCGTTCTACCTGGTCACCGCACGAGGTATTCCGCGTGCTTGCCGGTTGGGGCGACTTCTCACTCGAGTCAGTGGAGGGAACTTGGAACCTCGGACTCGGTCAGGCCGTCGTCGTGGCCGCTGACCAGGCCGCCGATATCTCGGCAAAACTAACTTCACTCGGCGTGCCAACCTGGCAGCTCGGTGTAATCGAAAACGCTCCAACTGATTTGAGTAGTTACGTCCACGGCGCCAAGGGCGTCGACGGCGGAGCGGTTCGACTTGTTGGCAAGTTTGCTAACTAAGGGGACTGTTTGTCACAAGCAAAACTAGACCGCAAATCTGCGGTTGTAATCGGCACGCTTCTGGTCACAGCATTCATTGGAATGTTGAATGAGACCGCACTCGGAGTAGCACTTCCTCAGGTGATGAAGGAACTCCAGGTGCCGGAAAGCACCGGACAGTGGCTCAACACTGCGTTCTTGTTGACCATGGCCGTCGTGATTCCGACCACCGGATATCTGCAGGTGCGTTTTAGTCGTCGTCGTTTGTTCCTTTACGGAATGGGTGCTTTCACGATTGGCACATTGTTGTGTGCGATTGCGCCGGCATTCGCGGTGCTTGTGATTGGTCGTGTAGTTCAGGCATCGGGTGCCGGATTGATGTTCCCGCTGTTGATGACGACCATCATGGTTCTCGTGCCAGAAGGATCTCGCGGGAGAATCATGGGCAACATCGGAATCATCATGAGTGTCGCTCCGGCTATCGGACCGTCGTTTGGTGGATTGGTTTTGAATTTTGCAAACTGGCGAATGATTTTTTGGATTGTTCTGCCAATCGCGGCGGCAGTCACCCTATTCGGATACAACAAGGTGCGAAGCGAACAGGAACGCAGCACCGCGAGCATTGACTGGCTCTCAGTGGTGCTTTCGGCCTTTGCCTTCGGCGGACTGATCTATGGACTCAGTTCTTTCGGCGATCAGGCGCGCGGAAAAGCCCTGCTAAGCCCTTACATCCCGCTGGTTATCGGGGCTCTGGCCATGGTTTGGTTTGTGCGTCGTCAGCTTCGTCTGGCCAAGGAAGATCGTGCTCTGCTCGACTTGAACGTCTTCCGTTCTCGCACCTTCGCACTGAGCGCAGTGGTTTTGGTTGCCATGTGTGTCAGCCTTTTTGGTTTGGCATTACAGGTGCCAATCTTTGCCCAGACAGCGCTCGGATTTAGCGCGCTACAAATTGGTTTGGCGCTACTACCCGGAACCCTCTTCAATGGATTGATCTCGCCTTACGTCGGAAGACTCTCAGACAAATTTGGTCCGACTAAATTGATGCGACCAGGTTCGATTGTCACGGCACTCGCACTTATTTACATGTGCACATTTGATATCAACACTCAGATCTGGCAACTATTTGCTTCGAACTTCGTCCTAGGTCTCGGGCTAGCGTTTATCTTCACGCCGCTATTTACGGTGTCGGTCTCGTCGCTCGAGCCAAAACTCTATCCCCACGGCACTGCCATCACGGGAGCGTTCCAGCAAATTGCCGGCGCCGGCGGCACCGCGTTGATGATTACGATTTACACCTTGGTATCGGTTTCGCTAACCAAAGCTAATGCAACCGAGGCTGCCGCCGCCGCCGAGGGAGCGCACTGGGCGTTTGTGGCCGGTGCGGTGGTTTCACTTATTGCCATCGTTTTCACATTCATGATCAAGCCAATAAAGAAGTAAATTTAATCAGATGACTTTACATGTAGCTATTGTTGGCGCCGGCCCGGCGGGAATCTATGCGGGCAACATTTTGGCGCACCAGTATCCAGATGTTGAAATCGATCTTTTCGACTCCCTACCTGCTCCTTACGGGCTGATTCGTTACGGAGTCGCTCCTGATCACCCGCGCATCAAGGGAATCGTTAACTCGTTGCACGAGATGCTCAACGACGGCAAGATCCGCTTCTACGGCAACGTGACTTTCGGAACCGACCTTACGCTTAGCGACATCAAGCAGCACTACCACGCTGTTATATTCGCAACCGGCGCCATCAAAGACGCCAAGCTCGACATCCCTGGCATCGATTTGCCTGGCAGCTACGGGGCTGCAGACTTCGTGGCCTGGTACGACGGGCACCCCGACTTTCCGCGCACCTGGCCGCTGGAGGCCAAGCAGGTAGCGGTTCTCGGCAACGGAAACGTAGCACTGGATGTGGCTCGAGTACTCGCCAAGCACGCAGATGACATGCTCAGCACCGATATCCCAGCCAACGTCTACGAGGGACTCAAGGCTTCACCGGTAACTGATGTTCACGTCTTTGGTCGCCGCGGTCCGGCAAACATTAAGTTCACTCCGATTGAACTTCGTGAACTTGGCGAAGTAGAAGATGTCGACATCGTTTTGTACGACGAAGACTTTCCTGAGGGCTGGTTTGATGAAGACGCCGAAGGAGTTACCAATCAGCACAAAGTGATGGCTCGAATTTTGGAATCATGGCGTGACCGTGAGCTCACCGGAGCATCGCGCAGACTCCACCTGCACTTCTATTCAACCCCGGTCGCTATTCTTGGCGATGAAAAAGTCACCGGCATTAAATTTGAGCGCACCGGCACCGGAACATTCTTCGAGCAAGATGTGCAAGCTGTTTATCGTGCGATTGGGTATTTCGGTTCAGAGCTTCCTGAAGTTCCGTTCGATGAAAAACTCGGCGTCATTTCAAACCACGGTGGACGAGTCTCCGACGGCGTCTATGCGACCGGTTGGATCAAGCGAGGTCCGGTTGGTTTGATTGGTCACACCAAGAGCGATGCGACAGAGACTATCGAAAACTTGGTTGCTGACATTCCAAAACTTGCCGAACCTGCTTCGCCTGGCACAGTGCTCGAGACTTTGAATGCCCGTGGCGTGCAATACACCGACTGGCAGGGTTGGTTGAAGTTGAATGCTTACGAGCAGAGTCTCGGTGAAAAAGAAAATCGCGAAAGAATCAAAGTGGTCGATCGCGATGAACAGGTGAAAATTAGCCGCGGTTAGGCTTCTTTAGTTTCTTCCTCAGAATCTTCAGATTCTTCGTCTTCGTCCTCGTATAGGTCAGCCCACTTGTCTTCGTACTGGTCGCCCTCTTCGGTGCTGCCAATTTCGCGCTCGAGCGCAGCTAAGTCGGTGTTTGGGCTGAAGTATTTCAGCTCGCGAGCAACCTTAGTATTTTTCGCTTTTTGACGGCCGCGCCCCATGGCGAGCTCCCAACTAATCGAAGATTTTCTGCCGCTAGTTTACCAAGAGCGCGAACGCCAAAACAGGCAGCCAGACGGTCAGCACCGGAAGCAGCAGGTTGGCACCCAGATTGGCCAACGCCAATCCCCAACGCTTGTCTCGGATCAGCTCGCCGGTCTCGGCAGCGACCCCGCTAAATGTGGACAAACCGCCGGCAAACCCAACAAACAGGACGGCTACGGCGAGATTTGGCAACAATTCCCGGTTCTGCAGACCCATGGCAATGCCCAATACCAAACCGGCGGCGAGGTTTGCGATCAGTGTACCCCAGGGCAAGCGGCCGCGGAAGCTACCCAGCCAGAGCCTCAGCACTGCACCAAGTCCACCGGCCAGGGTAATCGCAATTACCCACTGCGGCTCAATCATGCTTCACCTGCCGAATCAACCAGCCGACAGCAAGGTAAATGGCCACACCGGCAACCGTCTGAAGCAATACCGTCTGCCAGCTGTAGAGCATTAGGGCACTCAGGCCACTCATGGTGGTGAAACCACCGGTCAAGCCAACTGTGAAAAAAGCTCTGCGTTCGTCTTTGGCAAACCAGGCGACGTTGTTGAATACGGCAATCAGAACAGCTCCGATGAGATTTGTGATCCAGAAATTTACGAAAATCCATTCCGGGATGGTACTCAGTGCATAACGGGCAAATGTTCCAATTGCGCCACCAATGAATGTCAGCGCGACAACTTTGGTGGTGAGCTTCATTTAGTCTTCGTCGATGCGCTTTGCGCGTACTCGTGAAACCTGATTGCTCAAGCCACGCTGACGTCGCGGAGCCGGACGCATGTCGTAACCACGGCGAGCATCACCAGGAAGTGGACGACGAGCAAATAGATCTTTGTACTCCGCAGACTCCAAACGCCATGGCACGAGAGTGACCATTACGCCGCGCACGTACATCAACTGCTTACGAATGCGTGACGCGCGGTGGTTGTGCAAGATGTGCTCCCACCAGTGACCAACAACAAGTTTAGGCATGTAGATCGAAATGCGTTCGCTACCGTTTTGCGCGCGGTGGTTCTGCAGGTACTCGATTAGCGGTGCTGAGAATTCGCGGTATGGAGATTCGATGATGCGCAGCGGCACGCCAATTTCCTTCTCGAACTTCTTCCAGGTCTTTGCGAAACGCTTGGCCGCTTCTGGATCAACTGCGATGTGAACGGCTTCGAGGTGAGTGTGTCGACTCGATAGCGCATAGTCGAGAGCCTTTAGCTGAGGCTTGTTCAACTTGTCCATCAAAACAATTGCGTAGTCACCTTTGGCACCAAATACGGTGTCGGTGTCCATGCGAATCTCGCGCTCGACCATGCTGTAGTAGCGGTGGGTGTAAAACATAACGGTGAAAAGCACCGGCATGATGATGAAAACTAACCAGGCACCGTGAGTGAACTTGGTAATTGTCACGATGATCAAAACAGATGCAGTCATCAGGGCGCCGAGTCCGTTGATGAGAATCCCGGTTACACCTTCCTTGCGGTTGGCTTCGTTTAGTTCGTTGGAGTTGCTCTTCTTGGGCTGCATGAGGCGACCCCAGTGCTTGAGCATGCCAATCTGGCCAACTGTGAAAGAGGTGAAAACTCCAAGGATGTATAGCTGAATTAGACCAGTTACCGATGCCTGGTAGGCGATGATCAGTACCAGCGCCGCGAGCATTAGGGAGAGCATGCCGTTTGAGTAGACCAAGCGGTCGCCGCGGGTGAGCAGAGCCTTAGGGGCGAACTTGTCTTTGGCTAGCACTGATGACAACAGTGGGAAACCGTTGAAGGCGGTGTTTGCCGCGAGCAGCAGAACTGCTGCGGTACCAGCCTGAATCACATAAAACATCCACGATCCGCTGCCAAAGACTGCGGTACCAATTTGTGCCATTACAGATAACTGCGGGTCGAGAGCGCAGCGTGCCCAACCTTCGAGCTGCTCGCAAGGCTGCTCGGCATAATGCACTCCCGAGATGAGTGCCAAGGTAGTTACACCAACAAACATGATGATCGCGGTCGCACCCATAAGCGACATGGTGATTTGGGCGTTCTTAATTTTTGGCTTGCGGAATGCCGGTACACCGTTTGCGATTGCTTCGATTCCCGTGAGCGCAGAACAACCCGACGCGAATGCACGCAATAGCAGCAAAATCATCGCAGTCTGGCTGCTGCCTGCAAGCTGATCAACTATGTTCACTTCATATTGAGCAGACGGAGCTACGAGCGTCTCACCCATCGCCAACTTGAATACTCCCGTGCCAATCATGAAAAACACGCTTGCGATAAACAAATACGTCGGGATTGCAAATGCAACACCAGACTCGCGAATTCCTCGAAGATTGATGGCGCAAATTAGCAGAACAAATCCAACTGCAATTTCTACGCGAAATGGCGCCAGGTCGGGGAAAGCTGAAATTACGTTGTCGGTACCAGAAGCGATAGATACAGCAACTGTCATCACGTAGTCGAGCAGCAGTGCGCTCGCCACAATGAGCGATGGGACTTTACCTAAGTTCTTTTGCGCAACTTCGTAGTCGCCACCGCCAGATGGGTAAGCCTTGATTACCTTGCGGTAGGAAAGCACGATTACAGACAGAAGCAAAACTACGAACGCGGCGATGCCGGGGGCAAATGATAGGAAGCTAACTCCACCGAGGGTGAGGATCATGAGCAGCTCTTGAGGTCCGTAGGCCACAGAAGAGAGTGGGTCACTCGAGAAGATTGGCATTGCAATCGTCTTAGGAAGAAGCTGTCCCTCTAGTTTTTCGTTGGCAAGCTTTCGCCCTAGGAACAAGCGTTTTGGTTTCATCAGATCGTTCACAAAGAGAAAGCCTACTCTCACCGAATAGGCCCTCTTTTTGCTGAGAAACCGCTATTTTCGCTTCTTGGAGCGCTTGGCACCGAGGTTGAAAGTGGCCAAGAAACCGACCATCAGGAAGCCGGCGGCGACCCATGCGGTTGTCTTCACCCCGTCGGTAAAGCCGAGCATGGCTTCACCCTCGAGCACCTGAGCTACCTTGGTTGGAATCTTCTGTGCTTCGGCGCGAGTTTGAATTCCCGGAATGGCTCCACCCGAGCTCGCTACCACTGCATCGGCGACCGACTTAGCCAAAATTGGCAACTGCTGAGAATTTCCGAAGGTCGAGAGGTCTGTCACGATTCGGGTTTCTATTGCCGCCTGAGTGGATGTGAACAGTGTTGTTCCCAGCACGGCGATTCCGAGCGCCGAGCCGACCTGACGCAAAGTGCTCTGTGAACCAGAAGCTTGTCCGATCTTGTTCTGCGGCACATCGACCAGAATTACTCCGGTCAACTGTGCGGTAGCCATACCGACACCAAAACCATAGATAAAGAGGAATGGTGAAATCGGCACCCAACCCTGACCGGCTTCCGCAAACAGAGCAATTCCGGCCACACCGATGACTTCGAGTAGCACACCGATTTGAACAGAGGTTCTTGCGGAAATTTTTCCACTGAGTGAACCGACCACACCAGATGCGATGAACGCACCACCAGCCAACCAGAGTAAAACCAAACCGGATGAAAGTGAGTTGAGGCCTTCGACGTTCTGCAACCAAAGTGGCAGAGCAAAGATCAAACCGAATTCACCCATAGAGATAATCAACACTGCGATTGAGCCGTTACGGAAACTTGGAATTCCGAATAGTCCCATGTCGAGCAGCACGTTCTTGTGAGCTCGGTCGCGAGCTCGCTCGTGAATCACGAACCAAACCAACCCGAGAACAGCAATCGCTAACGTGAATGGAATGATTGAAACTTCGGTCAGAGTCCACTGCAGCCCGAAGATTTCGGTGTTGTCGGTCGGTGTCCACCAACCGTAGATGCGACCTTCAATCAGGCTGAAGACCAGGAAGCCAAGCATGATGACCGAGATGAGTGCACCGAGGTAGTCGATGCGGCCAGGGCGCTGCTCTGCCTTTGATTCATTGACCTGCCAGAGCAATCCGAGAATCACGATGATGCCGAATGGCACGTTCACGTAGAAAGCCCAGCGCCAGTCGATGGTTGCCAACCAGCCGCCGAGCACCGGCCCAACGGCAACCATTCCACCGATGGTTGATCCCCAGATTGCAAAAGCGATACCGCGCTCTCTGCCCTGGAAGTTTGTGTTCACCAACGAGAGAGTGGTCGGAAGCACCATGGCTCCACCGACACCCTGCACGATGCGCGCCAAAATCATTGAAGACGCATCGGTGCTAGCACCTGCCCAAATCGAAGCGGCAACGAAAATCGCGATACCGAGCACAAGCATCAGACGACGACCGAAGCGGTCGGCTAGTGAACCCCACACCAAGAGCAATGACGCGAAGACAAGCACGTAGCTCTCCTGCACCCACTGGATGTCGGTCGAGGTCAAACTGAGTGACTCGATGACCTTCGGAAAAATTGTGTTGACGATTGTGCCGTCGATAATGACGAGTGAAATCGCCATAGAAATAAAGATGAGACCGATCCAACGGTTTACTGTTCTAGCCATAACTCAAAGGCTACCGAGTTAAAAACGAAAGCACCCCCAACGTGAGATTAGGAGTGCTTCGAGTGGCTCCGACCGGCATCGATCCGGTGACCTAACGATTTTCAGTCGTTCGCTCTACCAACTGAGCTACAGAGCCCGGTGCAACTTTCGTTGTACCTAGTTAAAAAACCCTTCTTTCGAAGGGCCCTCTAACTTTGCGATCCTGACGGGACTTGAACCCGCGACCTCCGCCGTGACAGGGCGGCGCGCTAACCAACTGCGCTACAGGACCTAATGACGCTACAAGTATCGAAATGGTCACCCCAACGGGATTCGAACCCGTGCTACTGCCGTGAAAGGGCAGGGTCCTAGGCCACTAAACGATGGGGCCTACAAAGTCGATACTTCATAGCACCAAGGGTCAAGATTACCCGCCAATTGCCCCTCACCGCAACCCAAAGCCGATTCACAGACTCCCTTAAGCCGCAAACCCAGGGTCTGCGCTTAAGTTTTAACCATGACTCCCAAGTTTTCGCGTGCCTTGACCATTGGCGCACTCGCACTTGGGCTCATCGCAGGCACCGCCGTCGTGGCTCCATCCTGGGCCGTACCTTCTTATCCGAGCGCTGCCGAGGTAGCCGCCGCCAAGAAAAAGGTGTCCACCAAGAAGGCGATGATCAAGCGCCTCGAGGCGATCATCACAGACCTCACCGATAAAGCCGATGCTGCCGAAAAGATTGCACAGATAAAAGGTGAAACCTACAGCCAGGCCAAGGACGTATACGACCAAAAGGCAGCTCAGGTAGCTTCACTGCAGTCGCAAGCCGACGCCGCAATGGCACAGGCAAATCAAGCGACCACTCAGCTCGGACAAATCGCAGCGCAAATGTTCCGCGATGGTTCGGGTGGTACTTCGTTAAATCTTTTCTTGAACTCAAATAAGGCGAGCAACTTGCTGTACCAACTTGGAGCCCAAGAAAAACTTGCCAAGACCAGCAACACGATTTACCAGCGCTCGATTCAAAAGCAAAAGTATGCGCAGTCACTTGCTAATGAATTGCAAGCCGCAAAAATCGAACTCGAGGCGAAAAAGAAAATTGCACAGAGCGCATACGACTCTGCTCAAACCGCAGCCAACACCGCGCAAGGCTTGGTAAACGAAAATGTTCGACTGAACAAAACCTTTTATGCGCAACTCGCAATCCTGCAAAACACATCGGCAGAACTTGAACGCCAACGCGCAGAGGGTCTAGCTGCCGAACGTCGTCAGGCAAATGGTTCGGCAAAAATGGATGCTCCGGAGCTCTACACAGTCGGCGATGCGGATCAGGGCAAAGTTTCTGTTGCGCTGAATTTTATGCGCGCACAACTCGGTGAACGCTACGTGCTCGGCGGAATGGGGCCAGACGTTTGGGACTGCTCAGGTATCACCAAGGCAGGCTACGGAGCCGCAGGTATTTACATCGGCACGCACTCGGCCACTAACCAGTTCCGCACCATGGCCCAGGCTCGCAAGCTCGTGCCGCTAAATCAGATGCAGGTCGGCGATCTGCTTTGGTACTCGCAGGAGAACGCATTCGACGGCGATAAGTATCACGTGGTGGTTTATGTCGGGGGCGGCATGATGCTCGAAGCTCCGAACCCTGCGCGAACAGTGCGCATCGTGCCTATCCGCTGGGGTGAAATGTTCCCTTACGCAGGGAGACCGAGCGCTGACTGATAAGTCAGCGCGGGAGCATGGCGCGTGAAAACTGCGAAGTTATCGCAGTTTTAGCGACAGGCTGGTCGAAACCACCACTGGTGACGAGTAACTTAAGCGATTTTTTGCGAGAGCTGACTAAGGCTTAGCGTCTCCAACCCGAGCCCAGGTCTTGGCGATGATGATCCAGTGACCATCAATCTTCAAGAGGCTCAGGTAGTCCTGCATTACGCCACCCATCATTTCGAGTTGCACACGGGCGACCGCGAGGGAGTCGTTTAGCTGATCGACAAAAAGAATTTCATCGCGACGAGCCTCGCCCTTTTCGGCAGGTGACTTTCTATTCAACATCGCATCTTTGTATACGGCGGCGCTTCGAATGTTTAGCGCACCATCGGGCACACCAAACAGTGAGCTGCTTTCGTGAAACACCTTGTCGAAGAGATTCATGTCTTGCGTGTGCATCAACTCGAAGTAGTTGTCGAGCAGTGTGATGATGCCGACATCGATTGATGAGGTCTCGAGGTTCATGGCTAGTTGTTCTTGTAACGCTCGATGGCTTCAACGATTAGTTTCTCGGCAACGTCCTTGCCGGCCCACTCGCCAACCTTGACCCACTTGCCAGGCTCTAGATCTTTGTAGTGCTCAAAGAAGTGCTTTAGTTCGTTCTTGGTCTGTGTAGGAACATCGTCGATGTCCTGGATGTGTGCCCAACGAGGATCCTTTGCAGGAACGCAAACGATCTTCTCGTCGATGCCGCCGTCGTCTTCCATAGGAAGCACGCCGACTGCGCGAACGTCGACAACGACGCCAGGGTAGACCGGGAATTCGAGAAGGACCAGTGCGTCTAGCGGGTCGCCGTCGCCACCTAGGGTGTTGTCGAAGTAGCCGTAGTCAACCGGGTAAACGAAAGGGGTGAAGAGCACGCGGTCTAGGTGTACGCGACCGGTCTCGTGGTCTACCTCGTACTTGTTGCGGCTTCCGCGTGGAATTTCGATTACGGCTTCGTATGACATGCTGCTCCTCAATAGGCTGATAACACCCACTTTATCGAAAGGTCTGATGTGGCTCAGCGCCCACGATTGACTCCGGCTATTGCCGATGTGCGTCGTGCCGTGCGCGAATCGTGGGAGCGTAATGAGGTCACCGTCGGTGATCAGATTTTGGTGGCATGCTCGGGTGGCGCGGATTCGCTCGCGCTCGCGGCCGCTGCAATTTTCGAGGGCAACCGGGTCGGTATCAGGGTCGGTGCCGTAATCGTGGAACACGGACTTCAGTCGGAAACCAAGCAGGTGGCGGCGGACACCGCTGAGCTACTCATTAATCTCGGCGCCGAACCGGTACTTATAAAGAGTGTGAAAGTCGGAAAGGCAGGCGGCCCGGAGGCCGCGGCCCGCGAGGCCCGCTATTCGGCCATCGACGAGGCGGTCAAAGAACTAAACGCCAGATTCGTACTGTTGGCTCACACTCGGAACGACCAGGCCGAGACAGTGCTGCTCGGATTGGCCCGTGGATCGGGAAACAAGTCCTTGAATGGCATGGCAGAGAAGTCCGGACGCTATCTTCGCCCACTGCTCGGGATTGGTCGAGCCACTACCGAGGCGTTCTGCAATGACAGCGGGCTGAGCTACTGGTCGGATCCGCAGAACTCAGATAAGAAGTACACCCGCGTACGAGTGCGCGAGGAGATTCTGCCGCAGCTAGAGCGCGAGCTGGGCCCAGGAATCATCGATGCCTTGGCTCGCACCGCGGAACAGTTGCAAGAGGACGAGGCAGTGCTGAGCGAGTTGGCGAAGAACTACTTCGATGAGAGCGTGAAGATTAGGGCGACGGCTATCGAGATTCCGGTTGCCGAATTTGCCGCGATGCCGTTGGCGATCCGTCACCGCGTTCTGGCGTTGGCGCTTCAGACCATGAAGGCTCCTGAATTTTCAAGAGTGCATATCCTGGCCGTCGACGAGTTGGTCGATGATTGGCACGGGCAGAAACCACTCACTCTTCCAGGGGTTAGAGTAGAACGCAACGCCAACCAAATCGTCCTGAAAAGTACCAGGGCTATGAAAACGGGAGCTTGCTAGTGGACATGGAAAAAGTCGCGAACGACATCACCAAGATCATCGTGACCGAAGAGCAGATTCACGCTCGTGTCAAAGAAATGGCTGCCGAAGTCGACGCCAAATACTCGGGCAAAGATGTACTGCTAGTTGGTGTGCTCAAAGGCGCAGTCATGTTTATGGCAGACCTTTCTCGCGCAATGCAGATCCCGGTGCAGATGGACTGGATGGCAGTTTCGTCTTACGGCCACGGCACTCAGTCATCCGGTGTGGTTCGAATTCTTAAGGACCTAGACGCCGACGTACTCGGACGCCACGTGATCATCGTCGAAGACATCATCGACTCTGGCCTCACCCTCAGTTGGTTGATCACCAACCTTCGCGCTCGCGGTGCCGCTTCAGTCGAAATCGTGGCAATGCTGCGCAAACCGGATGCCGCCAAGGTTGCAGTCGATGTGGCAATCGTTGGATTCGATATCCCGAACGAATTCGTGGTCGGTTACGGCCTCGACTACGCCGAGAACTACCGCACGCTGCCGGGCGTCGCGATTCTCGACCCAAAGACCTACAGCTAGTAGCCTCCCGCGGCTCTGCCCTAGGCGAACAACTTCGGCAAGGCTATTTTTCAGCAGGTAGCCTTATTGCGTGAATATGAAGAAACTCTTTAGCGGTCCATTCGTCTGGATTATTGCTGCAATCGTTGTGCTATTTATTGGCTCATCAATGGTCTCAACCGGCGGTTTCAAGCAGGTAGACACCAGCGTTGGCCTGCAGTTGATTGCCGACGGCAAGGCGCAGAGCGTAAAGGTGCTCGATGGCGATCAGCGCGTAGACATAGTGCTCAACAACACCGACCCAAAGTACGGCAAGCAGGTGCAGTTCTACTTCGTAGCTGCCCGCGGCTCGGATGTGACCAAGGCAATCGCCGAGGCAAACATCACTAAGGGTTACAACGACGAAGTGCCAAACACCCCTTGGTACCTCGCACTTCTCGGCAGCATTCTTCCATTCATCATCATCGGTGCAATCTTCTGGTTCATCATGTCGGGTGCAGGCGCAGGCGGCGGCGGACGCGGCGTAATGCAGTTCGGCAAGTCACGCGCAAAGCTCGTCAACAAAGAAACTTCAAAGGTCACTTTCGCCGACGTAGCTGGTGCAGACGAAGCAATCGAAGAGCTCGAAGAAATTAAAGAATTCCTAAAAGAACCGCAAAAGTTCCAGGCGGTCGGCGCGAAGATTCCTCGCGGTGTATTGCTATACGGCCCTCCGGGTACCGGTAAGACTTTGGTTGCGAAGGCAGTCGCCGGTGAAGCCGGTGTGCCATTCTTCTCGATATCGGGTTCTGACTTTGTCGAAATGTTTGTCGGTGTCGGTGCTTCTCGTGTGCGCGATCTTTTCGAGCAGGCGAAGGCAGCAGCTCCGGCGATTATTTTCGTTGACGAAATTGACGCGGTTGGTCGTCACCGCGGTGCCGGAATCGGTGGCGGTAACGACGAGCGCGAACAGACTCTTAACCAGTTGCTAGTCGAGATGGATGGTTTCGATTCACGAACCAACGTCATTTTGATTGCAGCAACCAACCGTCCTGACATTCTCGACCCGGCGCTGTTGCGTCCCGGTCGTTTCGACCGCCAGATCGGCGTAACCGCTCCGGACCTAATCGGTCGCGAGCAGATTCTTAAGGTGCACTCGAAGGGCAAGCCAATCGCAGACGACGTCGACCTAGCCGTCATCGCTCGTCGCACCCCTGGCTTCACCGGTGCAGACCTGGCCAACGTGCTGAACGAAGCGGCGCTCTTGACCGCTCGCCAGAACGAAAAGCAGATCACCGCAGCCACTCTCGACGAGGCTATCGACCGCGTAATTGGCGGGCCGCAGAAGAAGTCGCGTCTGATGCAGGACCGTGAACGCCTGAACACCGCATACCACGAGGCTGGTCACGCGCTGGTCGCCGCTTCGATGAACGACAGCGACCCGGTCACCAAGGTGACCATCCTTCCTCGCGGACGCGCACTTGGCTACACCATGGTGCTTCCAATCGAAGATCGCTACTCGGTCTCGCGTAATCAGCTACTAGACCAGATTGCTTACGCGATGGGTGGACGCGTGGCCGAAGAAATTGTTTTCCACGACCCAACCACCGGAGCGTCGAACGACTTTGAGAAGGCAACTTCGATTGCTCGCCAGATGGTTACTCAGTACGGCTTCAGCGATTCAATAGGTGCGGTTAGTTACGGTAACGGCGGTGAAGTATTCATCGGTCGCGACATGGCTCAGCAGCGCGATTACAGCGAGGCTACGGCTCAGCAGATCGATAAAGAAGTTCGCGCAATAGTTGAAGCTGCACACAACGAGGCTTACAAGGCGCTAACCACTAACCGTAAAGTTCTCGATGCTCTCGCCAAGGAATTGATGGAGCGCGAAACTTTGAACCAGGAAGAAATTGCGCGCATCTTTAAGAGCGTGAAGAAACTTCCTCGTCGTCGTCAGTGGCTTTCTTCAAAGGCTCGTCCAGTTTCGAAGCAGGGTCCAATTGCAATTCCGGTGAAGGGTTCATCGGCTGCGAAGAAGAAGGCAGCTGCAGTTGAAGCCGCGAAGAAGCCGGCCGCTAAACGAACCGCAGCGAAGAAAAAGTAATGGTCGACCAACAGCGCATCGAAGCTGCGGTCACCGAATTGCTAATTGCAATTGGTGAAAATCCGCAGCGCGATGATCTGTTGGCGACTCCTAAAAAAGTCGCGGAGGCTTACGGAGTTTTCTTTAGCGGCATCGGAGTCGATCCCAGGTCGGCGCTCACCGAAACCATTCCTGCCGAACACAACGAAGTGGTGATTCTCAAAGACATCGAATTCGTGTCAATGTGTGAGCACCACCTGTTGCCGTTTACCGGAGTGGCTCACATTGCCTATCTACCGAACGACCGCGTGGTCGGTCTTGGCCGCTTGCCAAAGGTGGTCGAGATCATTGCTCATCGCCCGCAGCTCCAGGAGAACCTGACCGCCCAGATCGCCGACGCCATCGAGCAGGGGCTAGACACCAAGGGAGTGGTGGTCGTGGTCGAAGCCCGTCACCACTGCGTGGTTTCGCGTGGAGCCCGCCAGCCGGAGGCCAACACTGTGACCATGTCTGCCCGTGGCATATACGACGAACCAATTGCTCGCGCCGAAGTGATGGCGCTAATTACCAAATGACTTTCAACCAACCGTTGATCATGGGTGTGCTCAATACCACTCCTGATTCCTTCTCAGACGGCGGTCAATTCGTCACACTCGAAACCGCGCTGGCTCAGGTGCAAACCATGGTGGCCGCGGGAGCAAACATTATCGACGTCGGCGGCGAATCGACTCGACCAGGCGCAGAGCGCGTGCCGGTAGAAGAGGAACAGCGCAGAGTCATCGAAGTCATTCGCGGCATCAAATCGAATTACAAGATTTTGGTAAGCATCGACACCATGAACGCATCGACTGCGGCAGCGGCAATCGAAGCCGGCGCAGACATCATCAACGACGTATCCGGTGGGCTGGCCGATGACGCAATGTTTGCGGTAGCCGCGCAGAGTCAAAAACACATAATCATTTCCCACTGGCGTGGATTCAGCACCGAGATGGATTCGCTCAACGATTACGAAAACGTTGCCCGTGATGTAGCTCGCGAATTACAAGAACGCATCGATGCGGCACTCGCAGCAGGCATTACTCGCGAACAAATCATTATTGATCCGGGTTTGGGTTTCGCAAAGGATGCCGAGCAAAACTGGCAGCTAGTAGCGAATCTAAACGAACTTGAAAAACTTGGCTTCCCGATTTTGGTCGGTGCCTCAAGAAAGCGCTTTATCGCGAGTGCGCTCGATGCCGAAGATCCAAAGTCGGTTTCAAACGGCCGTCGCGATATGGCCACCGCCGTGCTCACCGCTCTCTTGATGCAACGTAACCTGTGGGGAGTGCGTGTGCACGATGTGCAGTCCACCGCCGACGCAATGGCACTGGTTTCGGCGCTTCACCAACCCGAATAAAGTTAAGCCATGGAGCTTTCGCCAATCAAAATCAGCATCAAGGGTCTCAGCGTTTACGCGCACCACGGTGTCTTTGATTTCGAGAAGGCCTACGGCCAAGAGTTCCTCATCGACGCCGAGGTTACCGTGCTGGCCACTTCAAGTGACGATCTAGCAAACACCCTGAGCTACGCCGACCTGGCCGACGCCTTAGTGGCCGATGCCAAGCAGAATCCGGTCGACCTGCTCGAGACCCTGGCCCAGCGCCTTTTGGCCGTGACCTTTGGCTTTACCGGTGTCAGCAAGGCAAAGATCACAGTGCATAAGCCAAACGCACCTCTGAATCACAAGTTCGAGGATGTCAGCGTAACGGTCAAGGGCAAGCGCTGATGAAGCACGCCGTGCACTCGGTGCTGGCACTTGGCGGGAATCTAGGTGACCGCCAGGCCAATATCAAGGCCGCTGTCGAGAAAATTGACGCCATCAAGAAGGTAAAGGTCCGCGGGCTTTCGCCGCTTGTCGAATCATTCGCGGTCACGGCAGCAGGGGTCGACGAGAGCAAACCGAATTACATAAATGCCGTGCTCAAAGTTGACACCGCACTAAAGCCAAAAAAACTTCTCAAGAAACTTCGCCAGGTGGAAGCCGAGCTTGGTCGAGTGCGTCTAGAGCGCTGGGGTTCTCGCACGATGGATATCGACATCATCACCTACGGTGAAGAAATTATTTCTAAAAAGACTTTGACAGTTCCGCATCCTCGCGCATACCAACGCGCATTTGTTTTGGTTCCGTGGAATCTTCTAGACAAGGACGCCGTACTTCCGGGTCACGGAAAAGTTTCGGAACTTGCGAAGCCGGTTGAAAAAGATGTCTGGGTGGTTTCGTGAAGCCGACCAAGATTTTGAGTTTGATTGTCGCCACTATCGTGGCCGCCGCAATCACTTTTGTAATTGTGAAAGCGCTAATCGCAAATGGCGGTTCGGTTCCGGTGGCGCCAAGCAATCTTTTGATTTCAATTCCATCAATTGCAATCATCGAATTACTCGCCGCAATCCCTGTTTTCCGTTACCGTCGCGAATTAAATAAGTTTGCGACCAGCGGCAAACGACCAAAGCGTATCGATCCCTTTTACGCGGTGAGAATTCTTGCTCTCGCCAAGGCAACCGCAATCTCCGGATCGCTCTTCGCCGGTTTCGCGGTTAGCCTCGTAATTCTCCAGGTCACTCTTCCGGTGATTCCGGATTCGGTTTGGCTCAACGCAATCGCGCTTATCGAATCGATTGTGTTGATTGTGGTTGCTATCGTGATCGAACGTGCCTGCAAGCTGCCTGAAGACGGCGACGCTACCGAGAATAAGAGTGGAGCACGACCTGGCCCCGAGGTAACCCCAGCGTGACCGCTCGGCTAAACATCGGTATCGTCGGCGATGGCCCGGTCGGCAAGGCCTTCAACCAGGCGCTGGGGGCTGCCGGCCACGAAATGATTCAGCGCAAGTCGATTCCAGACCTGCTCGAATTCGCCGACCTGGTGATCTTTGCCATCCCTGATGACCAGCTCGAGCTGACCATCAGTGGCATAACCGAGGGCAAGCTCTGGAAGCCGGGTCAGTTGGTTGCGCACACTTCAGGCAAGCACGGCTACTCGATTCTTAACCCGGCGGCTCAGGCCGGCTCGATTCCGCTCGCGATTCACCCGGCGATGAAGTTCACCGGCACGTCTTCTGACACTGCTCGCATTCGCGAGAGTTACTTCGCGGTCTCAGCGCCTTCAGTCGCACTACCGATTGCACAGGCTCTCGTGATCGAGATGGGCGCGGAGCCGATCACGATTGCCGAGGAAAATCGCGCTCAGTACTTCGAGGCAATTTCGGTTGCCTCGAGTTTTTCTTCGATGATTGTGAATCAGTCAATTGGTTTGCTCGAAGAAATTGGAATCGAACCTGCCGCAAGCGTGCTCGCCCCACTCATTCGTTCATCGGTTGAAGTTGCGTTGTCGCAGGGACACCAGCCAATCGATCCGACCGAGCTCTTGGACAACTGATGCAAATCATTTCTTCTGCCGAAGACTTGGCAAAAATAATCTCGAATGCACGACAGCATGGCAAGCAAATCGCTTTCGTGCCAACCATGGGCGCGCTGCACGATGGGCACATCTCGCTGGTCGAGATTGCAAAGCAGAGCGCGGACTTCGTCGTAGTTTCGATTTTCGTGAATCCGTTGCAGTTCTCCGCAAACGAAGACTTCGATAAATATCCGCGCAATCTGCAAGCGGACGCTGAGAAACTTGCCGCGATTGGCGTGGACGTGGTCTTTGCTCCAACTGTGCAAGACGTCTATCCAAACGGCGATGCCATCACTCAGCACGCCGGCCCGGTTGGGAACACTTTCGAGGGGGCAGTGCGCCCGGAGCACTTCGACGGAATGCTCACAGTCGTCGCTCGATTGTTTGATCTGGTGCAGCCAGATTTTGCGGTGTTCGGTAAGAAAGATGCCCAGCAGCTATTCCTGATTCAGCGCATGGTTCGCGAGTCAAACCACCGTTGGAACGATCTAAAGATCATCGCGGCTCCGATTATTCGCGAACAGAGCGGGCTGGCGATGTCGAGCAGAAATAAGTACCTCAGCCAGAGCGAACGAACCATCGCCGAGAGCATTAACGTGGCCCTCAAACAGTGGCAAACCGGGATTGCCGCAGTGAAGGCCAAGCTAGACCCTGCGATTAGACTTGACTACGTTGCCCTGGTCGACCCGAATACTTTCGAAGAAATCGACGATAGTTTCAAAGGCCAGGCACTGCTTATATTTGCGGGCCGCGTGGGCAACACTCGACTGTTAGACAACCTGAGCATCACCATTTAGGGGCCCCGGATGAGCGAAGAACTCAACCCGCAAGACGAATTTGAGCAAGACCTGCCTGAGCAGATTGCCGTGCGCCTTGCCAAGCGCGACCGCCTAAACGAGCTCGGCGACGCCTACCCGGTCAGCCTGCCAATCACTCATACCATCGAGCAGGTTCGTGCCAAGTACCCAGACCTCGAGATCGACGTCGCCACCGGCGACAAGGTCGCAATTGCCGGCCGCGTGATGTTCCAGCGCAACACCGGAAAGCTTTGCTTCGGCACCCTGCAGTCTGGCAACGGCGAGCGCATCCAGGCGATGCTCTCACTCGACAAGGTCGGCGAAGAGCGCCTCGAGCTTTACAAGGAATTGGTCGACCTCGGTGACCACCTATTCGTCAGCGGTGAGGTAATCACCTCGAAGCGCGGCGAACTTTCAATCTTGGTTGACGACTGGCAGATGGCTGCGAAGACCATTCGCCCACTTCCAAACTTGCACAACGAACTCGGCGAAGAGTTCCGCGTGCGTCACCGCTACATCGACCTAATCGTGCGCGACCGCGCTCGTGAAGTGGTGCAGATTCGCGCAAACGTCATGAAGTCGCTACGCAAGACTTTCGAAAACGAACGCTTCACCGAAGTCGAGACTCCGATGTTGCAGACGATTCACGGTGGTGCAAGCGCACGTCCGTTCAAGACTCACTCAAACGCATTCGACACCGAGTTGTTCCTGCGTATCGCTCCTGAGCTTTTCTTAAAGCGCGCAGTCGTAGGTGGTATCGATCGCGTTTTCGAAATCAATCGCAATTTCCGCAACGAAGGCGCAGACCGCACTCACTCACCTGAGTTCGCGATGCTCGAAGCTTACGAAGCTTACGGCGACTACAACTCAATCGCCGACCTAACTCAGAAGTTGATTCAGAACGCAGCCATGGATGCATTCGGCACTCACGTTGTGCAGCTCGATGACGGCACAGAGAACGACCTCTCTGGGGACTGGGACCGCATTTCGATGTTCGAATCACTTTCGAAGGCAGCCGGCGTCGAAGTTACTCCGACCACCCCGATCGAAGATTTGAAGAAGCTCGCGAAGTCTGTCGACATCGAAATCGAGCACCCACTTCACGGCAAATACGTGGAAGAGCTTTGGGAGCACTTCGTGAAGGGCGACCTTCAGAAGCCGACCTTCGTAATCGACTTCCCGGTAGACACCTCACCGCTTACCCGTAACCACCGCAGCAAGAGCGGCGTCGTGGAAAAGTGGGACCTCTACATCCGCGGCTACGAGCAGGCCACCGGCTACTCAGAGCTCGTCGACCCGGTGATCCAGCGCGAGCGCTTCATCGAGCAGGTAACCCTGGCGGCAGCCGGCGACCCTGAGGCCATGAAGCTCGACGAGGACTTCCTCAAGGCTCTCGAATTCGGTATGCCGCCTTCGGGCGGCATGGGAATGGGCATCGACCGCCTACTCATGAGCCTCACCGGTCTCGGCATCCGCGAGACCATTATGTTCCCGCTGGTGAAGTAAATGACCGCTGGCGAATGGATTGGCAACGCCCTCTGGTCGCTCATTCCGGTGGCCGGAGTTGGCCTCATCGTCTGGATTGTCTTCCGCGCCATCGTGCGAGCTGACTCGAAAGAGCGCCAGGTCTACGGCGAAATCGAGGCCGAAGAGCGCGCCAAAAGGGATAAAGCCCTCAGCGAACAGCCGGCCAAGAAGGGCAAGTAGCGACCTAGCATCTTTATATCCGGTTAACAGGAGTAAAGATGTTTGAGAAATTCACCGACAAGGCCCGTCGAGTTGTTGTTCTTGCGCAAGAAGAAGCCAAGTTACTTAATCACAACTACATCGGTACCGAACACATCCTGCTCGGTTTGATTCACGAAGGTGAAGGCGTCGCCGCTAAGGCACTCGAAGCACTCGGCATCAATCTCGAAGGTGTGCGCGAGCAGGTGCAGGAAATCATCGGCCAGGGGCAGCAGGCACCGACCGGACACATTCCATTTACTCCTCGTGCAAAAAAAGTTCTCGAACTATCTCTTCGTGAAGCTCTTCAGCTCGGACACTCTTACATCGGCACCGAACACCTATTGCTCGGTTTGATTCGCGAAGGCGAAGGCGTAGCTGCTCAGGTGCTCACCAAGCTTGGCGCAGATACCAATAAGGTTCGTCAGCAAGTAATTCAGTTGCTCTCTGGTTACCAAGGAAAAGAAACCGTCAACGTTGGCGGAGATAACCACGAGAAGCAAAAGGGTTCACAGATTCTCGACCAGTTCGGTCGCAACCTCACCCAGGCTGCTGCCGACGGAAAACTCGATCCGGTTATCGGACGTGAACGCGAAATCGAACGCGTCATGCAAATTCTTAGCCGCCGTTCAAAAAACAATCCTGTATTGATTGGTGAACCTGGTGTCGGTAAGACCGCAGTGGTCGAAGGACTTGCTCAGGCAATCGTCACCGGCAACGTGCCAGAAACTTTGAAGGGCAAGCAGCTCTACACACTCGACATGGGTAGCTTGATTGCCGGCTCGCGTTACCGTGGTGACTTCGAGGAACGTCTCAAGAAGGTCACCAAGGAAATTCGTCAGCGCGGCGACATCATCACCTTCATCGATGAGATCCACACGCTCGTCGGCGCCGGTGCTGCAGAGGGTGCTATCGACGCGGCCTCAATCTTGAAGCCGATGCTTGCTCGTGGGGAGCTCCAGACCATTGGTGCCACGACACTCGACGAGTACCGCAAGCACTTTGAGAAGGATGCCGCTCTTGCCCGTCGCTTCCAGCAGGTCATGGTCAACGAGCCATCACTGCCACACACCATCAACATCTTGAAGGGCCTCCGCGACCGCTACGAGGCACACCACAAGGTCTCGATTACAGATGCAGCGCTGGTCAGCGCAGCTAACCTAGCCGACCGCTACATATCGGATCGCTTCCTGCCGGACAAGGCAATCGACCTTATCGATGAGGCTGGCGCTCGTTTGCGTTTGAGTTTCTTGTCCTCGCCTCCAGAGTTGAAAGAACTCGAAGAGCGCATGGCCGAAATCAAGGCGCAGAAGGAAAAGGCAATCGAAGACCAAGACTTCGAACTTGCCGCTTCGAAGCGCGATGAGGAAAAGAAGTTGAACATCGAGCGCGTGAAGCTCGAGAAGCAATTTCGCACCGGCAACGTGCAGATTGGTGGTGTGGTTGACGAGGGTCTAATCGCAGAAGTGCTTGCACAGGCCACCGGTATTCCAGTATTCAAGTTGACCGAAGAAGAGAGCACCAAGCTCATCTACATGGAAGACGAACTTCACAAGCGAGTCATCGGTCAGGAAGACGCGATTCGAGCAATCTCGAAGTCGATTCGTCGTCAGCGTGCCGGCTTGAAGGATCCAAACCGCCCATCTGGTTCATTCATCTTCGCCGGTCCGACCGGTGTCGGTAAGACCGAGCTCGCCAAGGCACTCGCCGAATTCCTATTCGACGATGAAGGCGCACTAATCTCACTCGACATGTCTGAGTACGGCGAGAAGCACACCGTCTCACGTTTGTTCGGTGCTCCTCCAGGATTCGTCGGATTCGAAGAGGGTGGCCAGCTCACCGAGAAGGTTCGCCGCAAGCCATTCAGTGTGGTGCTCTTCGACGAAATCGAAAAGGCTCACCCGGACATCTTTAACTCGCTACTGCAGATCCTCGAAGAAGGTCGCTTGACCGACGGACAGGGTCGCGTGGTCGACTTCAAGAACACCGTAATCATCATGACTACCAACCTCGGCACCCGCGACATTGCTCGCGGGGTGATGGGCTTTGCGGCAGACGGCGACGGCGTGCAGGACTACGACCGCATGAAGGGCAAGGTCAA